>JAESFO010000099.1_pt1 | contig 250280 bp, 244 predicted proteins | sample 9269421 | NCBI WGS metagenome assembly JAESFO01 (sample SAMN14502839, study PRJNA617101) | algae metagenome | isolation source: Nostoc desertorum CM1-VF14 and co-occurring heterotrophs from rocky... | place: USA: Clark Mountains, San Bernardino, California | collected 2000-06-05
AGCCACTGCTCGAGATCCCGATGCCAATCCTCTTCCATCGCCAGCCTCCATCAAAGCTGGCGCCCTATGAATCATGCATCTCCCGCACAGGGAATCCCAAAATCACCCTTCTGCCAAAGTAGTGCTAATTAGGGGGAGCGTCATGAGCTCGATCGTCAACATCGAATTCGACAATGCCACCATTACCGAGTTGCAATTGTTGATCGGAATCCATGCAGCGACTTTCGTGATGTCGGAGGACGCGCCCTTCTTCTTCGGCGGTCCGGGCTTCGATCCGCTATCGAACGGCATTCTGGGGATCAATTTGTCCCCGGGAGGGATGGCGATCACGGCGCCGATGCAGTCAAGCCTCAGCGCGGCGATCAGTGTTGGAGTAGAGCCGGTCATGATTCCGGTGATCACCGCCTCGGGTTTCGTGGGCTCGGCCGAGGTCACCTGGTGGGACAATTCGGGTCAGCAAACACAGCCACTGACGGCGGGTGAACCCCTCGTGCTGGAAGGCTTCCTCGGCTGAATTCCGCCGGCGCGGTTTGCGAGCCGATCACATCGATGGGTCGTGACCCTAGACAACGACTTTCGCCGAGTGATCCTCCCGTCGGGGCATGAGCAGGACAGCTTGCATCAGGATCAGCCGTTCGCAAGCCAAAGCCGGAACGTGCATGTGACATGCGTCTCCGGCTCGTCCTGCCGCCCAGTCTGCCGGGAGCGGAGTCTTTGTTGGTTGAACGCTGCGTAGGATCCCTTCTCGCGTGCACGCCAAGAGGGCTCGCGCGGAGTGGGCTTGGGGAACCGCTTGCGTGCCTCGCGTGGGGGAAACGAAGATATCCAGGGAATACCGGCAGTCCGCGCGGCCGAGGCCGTCTACGAGTACGATGCCTGCGGGAAAATGGTGCCCAGAAGAGGACTCGAACCTCCACGGCCTTGCGACCGCCAGCACCTGAAGCTGGTGCGTCTACCAATTCCGCCATCTGGGCACGGGGTAGGCGGCGCGCTCTAGTGGAGGGTCGGGGCGGTTGTCAACGGCGGAATCGGCGGTGGCGGTCATGATCGCATAGCGGCAACGGCATGGCGGAAGCGAGCGGGCCTCAAGGCATCCGCACCTTGCCCAAAGCGTCGTCACGCGGCATGGGACGGCCAGTTGAGGTTCGTGAGGCAGGCATGAAGGACAGGCTGGTAACGCTGATCGGCGGCGGCGGATTCGTCGGGCGCTATGTGGCGCAGGAGCTGTATCGCGCAGGCGCACGGGTTCGCGTCGCGCAGCGCCGGCCGCGCGATGCCTGGTTCCTGAAACCGCTCGGCGGGCTAGGCCAGACGCAGTTCATCGCGGCCGACGTGACGCGTCCCGACACGATCGCGCGCGCCGTGGACGGCGCCGACCATGTCGTGAACCTCGTCGGCACGTTCGGCGGCAACATGCGGGCGGTGCATGTCGAGGGTGCGCGCAACATTGCCGAGGCCGCAAAGGCGGCAGGAATCGAATCGCTCGTCCATTTCTCGGCACTCGGGGCCGACCTCGCTTCCGATTCGGCCTATGGCCGCACCAAGGCAGAAGGCGAGCAGGCAGTGCTCGAAGCCTGTCCGCACGCCACGCTGCTCCGCCCGGCAACGCTGTTCGGGCGCGAAGACCAGTTCGTGAACCGCTTCGCCGGGATGATCGGGGCGCTTCCGGTGGTGCCGGTGCTGCGCCCCCAGACGAAGTTCCAGCCCGCCTATGTCGCCGACGTCGCCGAGGCGGCGGTGGCGGCGCTGCGCGATCCGCGCACCCACGGGGGCAAGACCTATGCGCTCGGCGGGCCCGACGTGCTCACCATGGCGGAGCTCTATCGCTGGATAGCGCAGGCGATCGGGCGCAAGCCGGCGCTCATCGAGCTTCCCGACGCGCTGGGCGGCATGGTCGCCATGTTCGGCGCGATGCCGGGCGCGCCGATCACGCGCGACCAATGGCGCATGCTCCAGCGCGACAACGTCGTGCCCGCAGGCACCGAGGGCTTCGCCGCCTTCGGGATCACGCCGACGCCGCTCGCCGCGGTTGCGCCCGACTGGCTCGTGCGCTTCCGGCGCCACGGCCGTTTCGCGGGGCTCCGCGAACCCGCTTGAAGCTTCCTCCGCCATCGTCGCACCACCGGCGCGCCCGGCACGCGGCGCGGCTGCCAAGGCCTAGATAAGGGGCGTATCGCCGAATGTCCGAACTGCTTATCGCCGTCCTGCTCGGCATCGTCGAAGGCCTCACCGAGTTCCTGCCCGTTTCGTCGACCGGCCACCTGATCCTGGGCGGCGAGCTGCTCGGGTTCACCGACCAGAGCTCGATCACCTTCAAGATCGCGATCCAGCTCGGCGCGATCCTCGCGGTGGTGGTCGCTTATTGGCAGCGGTTCTGGACCGTCGGTTGCGGCATCCTCGCCGGGCGCCGCGAGCCGATCCTGTTCACCCGCAACATCCTGCTCGGCTTCCTGCCGGCGATGGTGATCGGCGTGCTGGTCTATGACGCCGTGCGCGCTGCGATGCAGACGCCGGTGATCGTCGCGGTCGCGCTCATCGTCGGCGGCATCGCGATCCTGGTCATCGAGCGGATGGTGAAGCGCGTCCGCGTGGAGAGCGTCGAGGCGATGCCGCTCGGCACCGCAATTTCGATCGGCGTGGTCCAGTGCATGGCGATGCTCCCGGGCGTCAGCCGCTCGGGCGCCACGATCATGGGCTCGCTGCTGATGGGCGTCGAGCGCAAGACGGCGGCCGAGTTCAGCTTCTTCCTCGCCGTCCCCACCATGGCGGCCGCGACTGCCTATGCGCTGTTCAAGGATCGCGCGCTGCTGAGCCTCGACGATCTCCAGATCATCCTCATCGGCTTCGCTTGCGCCTTCCTGGCTGCGCTCGCGGTCGTGAAGGCGTTCGTGCGGATCGTGGGGCGCTATGGTTTCGCGCCTTTCGCCTGGTACCGGATCGTGATCGGCTCGATCGCTCTGCTATGGCTCCTGATGCGATAGGGCCGATCCGGAGCTAATTGGCTGAAGAGTTCTCGCGAGTTCAGCCAAAAGAACGATGAGCGAGATTCAATAGGTCATCATTATTGACCTAAATGCGTGTTTTCGCGTGACTCGGCGGTCGCTTTCCTATAGGCGCGCCGGCATGTCCGAAGATGCGATGCTCAAATTCGTCAACCGTGGGCAGGCCTATCCGGCCAAGCGCCCCGCTGAACTGCGTGCGGAGGATTTCCGCGAGATCGCGGACCGCTACGCCGTGCCCGATGCAGAGACGCAGGCGAGCCGCTGTTCGCAGTGCGGCGTGCCCTATTGCTCGGTGCACTGCCCCTTGCACAATCATATCCCGGATTGGCTGCGCCTGACTGCCGAGGGCCGGCTGCGCGAAGCCTATGCGCTGTCGAACAGCACTTCGACCATGCCCGAGATCTGCGGCCGCATCTGCCCGCAGGACCGACTGTGCGAAGGCAATTGCGTCATCGAATTTTCCGGGCACGGCGCAGTCACGATCGGCTCGGTCGAGAAGTTCATCACCGACAAGGCGTGGGACGAGGGCTGGGTCGAGCCCGTCCAGGTCGGCCCGGCGCGCGGCCAGTCGGTCGGCATCATCGGGGCGGGGCCTGCTGGCCTCGCGGCTGCCGAATATCTGCGCGAATATGGCTATGAGGTGCATGTCTACGATCGGCACGACCGCGCCGGCGGGCTGCTCACTTACGGCATCCCTGGATTCAAGCTCGAGAAGCATGTCGTCATGCGCCGTATCGAGCGGCTTGAGGCAGGCGGGATCGTCTTCCACCCGGGCTTCGAAGTCGGCCGCGATGCGAGCCTCGACGAGCTTCGTTCGCGCCACGATTCGATCCTGATCGCCACCGGCGTCTACAAGACCCGCCAGATCAAGGCGCCCGGCGTGGGCGCCAAGGGGGTGGTGGAGGCGCTCGATTACCTCACCGCCTCCAACCGCAAGGGCTTCGGCGACGCGGTTCCGGCCTATGACGACGGCAGCCTCAATGCCGAGGGCAAGCATGTGGTCGTCGTCGGCGGCGGCGACACGGCGATGGACTGCGTGCGCACCGCGATCCGCCAAGGCGCGGCTTCGGTGAAGTGCCTCTACCGCCGCGACCGCGCCAACATGCCCGGCTCGCAGCGCGAAGTGGCGAACGCCGAGGAGGAAGGCGTCGAGTTCGTCTGGCTTTCGGCGCCCGAGGCGTTCGACGGCGGCGAGCATGTCGAAGGGGTGCGCGCGGCGCGGATGCGGCTCGGCGCGCCCGACGCCTCGGGCCGTCGCACGCCCGAGCTCGATCCCGGCGGCGCCTTCCAGCTCAAGGCCGATCTGGTGATCAAGGCGCTCGGCTTCGAGCCCGAGGACCTGCCCAGGATGTTCGGCGCCGACGATCTGGGCGTGACGCGCTGGGGCACGCTCCGCACCGACGGCAAGACGATGATGACGAGCGTGCCCGGCGTGTTCGCGGCGGGCGATATCGTGCGCGGCGCGAGCCTGGTCGTCTGGGCGATCCGCGACGGCCGCGACGTCGCCCAGCACATGCACGGCTGGATGAAGGCGCACGCCAAGGCTGCGACGTCCGCGGAGGCGGTTGCGGCCTGATGCGGCGATTCCTGCCCTTCCTGCTGCTGGCATCGGCGCTTCCGGCGCATGCGCAGGCGCTCGCGCCGCAGCAGGCAGCGGCTGCGCAGGAAGCGGACCGGCTGGTGGCGCTGGTCGCGTCGGACGACATGATAGTCCAGCTCGCGGGCCAGCTGTTCGACGCGCATATTCGCGACGACGCCAATCTGCCTGCGGACAAGAGGACACTTTTCGCGCAGAACCCGGGGCTGAAGCGACATGTCGCCGGCCGGGTTCGCGGCGAGATGGCGGCGGTGCTGAAGAGCGAGCTGCCTTCGCTCCGCAAGCAGCTCGCCGCGCTGGTGCGCAGCGACATGACGCCGCGGGAGATCGCCGATTCGCTGGCATTCTTCTCCACCCCCACCGGCCGCAAGCTGCTCGTGCGTGCCTATCGCGGGGTGGGGGATTCGGGTGCGACCAGCGAGCAGGAGGCCGAACAGGCAGCCGTGACCGCGGTGATGAAGGATCTCGCGCCCGAGGATTATTCGGCGCTGTTCACCTTCGGCACGAGCCCTGCGGCGCAGAAATTCCAGGCGCTGCGCCCCCGCATCACCGAAACCAGCCGCCGCTGGGGCGAGGATGTCGTGGCGCGCCACCAGCCGCGGCTTGAGCGCGTCGGGGAACAGGCGATCGCGGATTATCGGGGGGAGATGAAGGGATGAAGCGGGTTCACGCTCTGGCCGCTGGTGCGGCGTTGCTCCTCTCGTTCGCGCCGGCGGCGGCATCAGCGCAGGATGCGCCGGCCGCGGCCGCGATCGAGCCCGCCCGGCTCGCCGCCGCCGAGAAGGCGGTCGCCGCGCTGGTTCCCAAGGGCATCTACATGACCATGATGCGCGACCAGATGCCGCAGATGATGGACGCGATGGTCACCCAGATGATGGGGAAGACGGCCGACGAGATGGGTCTCCCGGCGGAGGAAGGCGGCGAAAGCGGCGAGACCCTCGGCGAGGTCGCCGCGCGCAAGGACCCGGCCTTTCAGGAGCGGATGCGCATCACCTCGCGCGTGATGTTCGAAGAGATGGGCATCGTGTTCGATCGGATGGAGCCGCGCGTCCGCGCCGGCCTCGCCCGCGCTTTCGCACGCAAGTTCACGCTCGAGCAGCTCAACGATTTCAACATCTTCTTCGCAACGCCTTCGGGCTCGGTATTCGCCCGCGAGTATCTGATGACCTTCATGGATCCGGAGATGATGCAGGAAATGATGAGCTTCACGCCCGAGCTCATGAAAGCCATGCCCGAGATCACGAGGAAGGTGGAGAAGGCGACCGCGCATCTCCCGCCCCCGCCCAAGCCCGAGACTGAAACCCATGAATAACTCCGAACGCATCCGCCTCGCCCGTGAGGGCATGTACCGCCCCGAGTTCGAAGGCGACGCCTGCGGCGTGGGCATGGTCGCCGCGACCGACGGCCAGCCCTCGCGCCGCGTCGTCCAGTCGGCGATCGATGCGCTCAAGGCCGTTTGGCACCGCGGCGCAGTGGATGCCGACGGCAAGACCGGCGACGGCGCGGGCATCCATGTCGATCTGCCGGCCCGCTTCTTCGACGACGCGATCTCCGCGAGCGGGCACCGCGTGCTTTCCAACCGCCTTGCGGTCGGCATGATCTTCCTGCCGCGCACCGACCTTGCCGCGCAGGAGACCTGCCGCACGATCGTCGAGAGCGAGATCATCGAGTCGGGCTACACCATCTACGGCTGGCGTCAGGTGCCGGTCGACGTCTCGGTGATCGGGATGAAGGCGCAGGCGACCCGCCCCGAGATCGAGCAGATCATGATCGCGGGCCCGATGCCCGACGAGGCCGACGCGGCCGAGTTCGAGAAGAACCTGTATCTTATCCGCCGCCGGATCGAGAAGCGCGTGATCGCCGCGCAGGTGGGCGGCTTCTACATCTGCTCGCTGTCGTGCCGCTCGATCGTCTACAAGGGGCTGTTCCTGGCCGAGAGCCTGAGCGAGTTCTATCCCGATCTCAACGACGAGCGCTTCACCAGCCGCGTCGCGATCTTCCACCAGCGCTATTCGACCAACACCTTTCCGCAATGGTGGCTGGCGCAGCCGTTCCGCTGCCTCGCGCACAACGGCGAGATCAACACGATCCGCGGCAACAAGAACTGGATGCTCAGCCACGAGATCAAGATGGCGAGCATCGCGTTCGGGGAGCAGAGCGAAGACATCAAGCCGGTGATCCCGGCGGGCGCCAGCGACACCGCCGCGCTTGATGCGGTGTTCGAGGCGATCTGCCGCTCCGGTCGCGACGCGCCCACCGCCAAGCTGATGCTCGTGCCCGAGGCATGGCAGGCCGAGGATACGCCCCAGGCGCACCTCGACATGTACAAGTATCTCGCCTCGGTGATGGAGCCGTGGGACGGCCCCGCCGCGCTGGCGATGACCGACGGTCGCTGGGCCGTCGCGGGCGTCGACCGCAACGCGCTGCGTCCGCTGCGCTATACCCAGACTTCCGACGGGCTGCTGATCGTCGGCTCCGAGACCGGCATGGTCCAGATCTCCGAATCGACCGTCGTCGCCAAGGGGCGGATGGGCCCCGGGCAGATGATCGCCGTCGATCTGGATCAGGGCCGGCTGTTCACCGATGCCGAGATCAAGGACCGCATTGCCGGCGAGGCCGATTATGCCGCGATGATCGGCGACTTCCTCACGATCGGGGACCTTCCCGCCGCGCCTGCCGCGCCTGCCTATTTCGAGCGCGCCGAGCTCACCCGCCGCCAGGTCGCTGCCGGGCAGACGCTCGAGGACATGGAGATGGTCCTCGCGCCGATGGTCGAGACCGCCAAGGAAGCGATCGGATCGATGGGCGACGATACGCCGCTGGCGGTGATCTCTGACAAGCCGCGGCTGATCAGCCAGTTCTTCCGGCAGAACTTCAGCCAGGTCACCAACCCGCCGATCGATCCGCTGCGCGAGCGCCACGTGATGTCGCTCAAGACGCGCTTCGGCAACCTTGCCAACATCCTCGACACCGAAGGCACCCAGGGCCGCGTGCTCGTGCTCGAAAGCCCGGTGCTCACCAACGCCGACTGGCATCGCCTTCGCGCGCATTTCGGCAGCCAGGCGGCCGAGATCGACTGCACCTTCCCGGCGGACGAAGGCCCCGACGCATTGCGCGCGGCGATCGCACGCATCCGGCACGAAGCCGAGCAGGCGGTCCGCGCGGGCTGCACCGAGCTTTTCCTCACCGACGAGCATATCTCGGAGAGCCGCGTAGCGATCGCGGGCGTGCTCGCGGTGGCGGCGGTGCACACGCATCTCGTCCGCCGTGGGCTGCGCTCCTATGCGAGCGTCAACGTCCGCACCGCCGAATGCCTCGATACGCATTATTATGCCGTGCTGATCGGCGTGGGTGCGACCACGGTGAACGCCTATCTTGCCGAGGCTTCGATAGCCGACCGCCAGGCGCGCGGCCTGTTCGGCGATCTCAGTCTCGATCAGTGCCTCAAGAACCACCGCAAGGCGATCGACGAGGGACTGCTCAAGATCCTCTCCAAGATGGGGATCGCGGTGATCTCGTCGTACCGCGGCGGCTACAACTTCGAGGCAGTCGGGCTCAGCCGCGCGCTGGTCAACGACCTGTTTCCCGGCATGCCCGCCAAGATCTCGGGCGAAGGCTATGCCTCGCTCCACCTCAGCGCCAAGATGCGGCACGAGGCGGCGTTCGATCGTGGCGTCGCGACGCTGCCGATCGGCGGCTTCTACAAGCAGCGCTTCGGCGGAGAGACCCACGCCTATTCCGCGCAGCTGATGCATCTGCTGCAGACCGCGGTCTCGACCGACAGCTACTCGAGCTACCTCGCCTTCTCGCGCGGCGTGCGCGACATGCCGCCGGTCTATCTGCGCGACCTGCTCGAGTTCAACTTCCCGGCCGAGGGGATCGCGATCGATCAGGTCGAGGCGATCACCGAGATCCGCAAGCGGTTCGTGACCCCGGGCATGTCGCTCGGCGCGCTCAGCCCCGAGGCGCACGAGACGCTCGCGATCGCGATGAACCGCATCGGCGCCAAGGCCGTTTCGGGCGAGGGGGGCGAGGATTCGTCGCGCTACAAGCCCTATGACAATGGCGACAACGCCAATTCGGTGATCAAGCAGATCGCCTCCGGCCGTTTCGGCGTCACCGCAGAGTACCTCAACGCCTGCGACGAGATCGAGATCAAGGTGGCGCAAGGCGCCAAGCCCGGCGAAGGCGGCCAGCTGCCCGGCTTCAAGGTGACCGAGTTCATCGCCAGGCTGCGCCATGCGACGCCCGGCGTGACGCTGATCTCGCCGCCGCCGCACCATGACATCTATTCGATCGAGGATCTGGCGCAGCTCATCTACGATCTGAAGCAGATCAATCCGCGCGCGCGCGTCTGCGTCAAGCTGGTCAGCTCGGCCGGGATCGGCACCGTCGCGGCGGGCGTCGCCAAGGCGCATGCCGACGTGATCCTCGTCGCCGGCCATGTCGGCGGCACCGGCGCTTCGCCGGTCACTTCGGTGAAGTACGCCGGCACGCCCTGGGAAATGGGCCTGTCGGAGGTCAACCAGACCCTCACGCTCAACGGCCTGCGCGGCCGCGTGCGGCTCCGCACCGACGGCGGACTCAAGACCGGGCGCGACATCGTGATCGCGGCGATCCTGGGCGCCGAGGAGTTCGGCATCGGCACGCTCAGCCTCGTCGCGATGGGCTGCATCATGGTCCGCCAGTGCCATTCGAACACCTGCCCGGTGGGCGTGTGCACCCAAGACGAGAAGCTGCGCGCCAAGTTCGTCGGCACGCCCGAGAAGGTCATCAACCTGATGACCTTCATTGCCGAGGAAGTGCGCGAGATCCTCGCCAGGCTCGGCTTCTCGAGCCTCGACGAAGTGATCGGCCGCACCGAGTTGCTCCGCCAGGTCAGCCGCGGCGCCGAGCATCTCGACGATCTCGACCTGAACCCCGTGCTCGCCAAGGTCGACGCGACCGATGCCGAGCGCCGCTTCAGCCTGAACACCTTCCGCAACGAAGTGCCCGACAGCCTCGACGCGCAGATGGTGAAGGATGCGGCGCCGGTCTTCTCGCGCGGCGAGAAGATGCAGCTCACCTATACGGTGCGCAACACGCACCGCGCGGTGGGCACGCGACTTTCGAGCGAAGTGACGCGCAAGTTCGGCATGTCGACGCTTGCCGACGGGCACGTCCATGTCCGCCTGCGCGGCTCTGCCGGCCAGTCGCTCGGCGCGTTCCTGTGCAAGGGCATCACGCTCGAAGTGTTCGGCGACGCCAACGACTATGTCGGCAAGGGATTGTCGGGCGGCATGATCGTCGTGCGGCCGATGGTCAGCTCGCCGATCGAGAGCTGGCGCAACACGATCATCGGCAACACCGTGCTGTACGGCGCGACTTCGGGCAAGCTGTTCGCTGCCGGCCAGGCGGGCGAGCGCTTCGCGGTGCGCAACTCGGGCGCCGACGTGGTGGTCGAGGGCTGCGGCGCCAACGGCTGCGAGTACATGACCGGCGGCACGGCGGTGGTGCTGGGCTCGGTCGGCATGAACTTCGGCGCGGGGATGACCGGCGGGATGGCGTTCGTCTACGACGCCGACGACAGCTTCGCGCGCCGTGCCAATCCCGAGAGCATCGTCTGGCAGCGGCTGGCTTCCGAACATTGGGAGGCGAAGCTCCGCGGCCTGGTCGAGGCGCATGCCGCGGCGACCGACAGCAAATGGTCGCGCGGCCTGCTCGACGACTGGGACCGCGAGGTGGGCAAGTTCTGGCAGGTTGTGCCCAAGGAGATGCTCTCGCGGCTCGCGCACCCGCTCGACGACAGCGCGGAGCTCGTGGCAGCGGAGTGAGGCTTGAAGCCGCTCTCCGAAAGGGGAGGGGCTTCAAGAAGCGCCATTCATCCTGGGCTAAGCCGCTGGAATGCATGTATGATGGCATCCTGACGACTCGGGAGAATATCATGCGTCTGGTTCCCGCTGCCCTCATGCTGTCCGCCGTCGCGGTGCCCGCTGCGGCGCAGTCGCAAGTCGAAGATGCCGCGCGCCAGCTGCAGGATCCGATCGCGCAGGAAGCGATAGCCATGGCAGTGAGCTCGATCGCGGCGATCGTGCTCGATACGCGCGTGGGGCAGCTTGCGCAGGTGCTCGGCCCCGAGAGCGACATCCGCCCCTCGGACACGCTGCGCGACGTCCAGCGCCGCAAGGACCCCGATTTCGAGGCGAAGCTGCAAGACGACACGCGCCGCGCGGTCGCCACCGCGGGGTCGGCCGCAGTCGGTGCTGCGGCGATGAGCGGCGAGCTCCAGCGCACCGCCGAGCGTCTTCAGGCCGCGATGGCGCCGCTCGCGGGCGTGCTCGCGTCGCAGGCGGAAGACTACGACGACGATTATTGACGCATCCGCTGGACGCCTTGCGCGTCCACGGTAGATAGGGTGCCATGTGGCAACTCTATCAATTTCCCCTCTGCCCCTTTTCGCGGAAAGTCCGGCTGCTGCTGGGCGAGAAAGGCATCGGCTATGAGCCGGTGCGCGAGCTGCCCTGGCAGCGGCGCGATGAGTTCCTCGACCTGAACCCCACCGGCCAGGTGCCGGTGATGGTCGACACCGAACGCGGCGTCACGCTGATCGATTCGAGCGTGATTTGCGAGTTCTTCGAAGAGACGGTCAGCAAGAACGCGCTGATCAACGGTACCGCGACCGACCGCGCCGAGATCCGTCGACTGGTGGTGTGGTTCGACAATCATTTCTTCGGGGAGATCACCGCGCCTCTGCTCCACGAACGGATGCTCAAGCGGCTGGTCTACAAGCAGTCGCCCGACGGCCAGGCGCTGCGCACCGCGATGAAGGCTGCGGTCGCACACCTCGATTACATCGATTATCTGCTCGATCACCGCACCTGGCTGGCGGGGCCGACGATGAGCCTCGCCGATCTTGCCGCCGCCGCGCAGATCTCGATTGCCGACTATCTCGGCGGGATCGACTGGAAGAGCCACGAGCAGGCCAAGCGCTGGTATATCGGCATGAAGAGCCGCCCGAGCTTCCGGCCGCTGCTGTCGGAGCGGATGGAAGGCATCCCGCCGCCGGCGGATTACGAGAAGCTCGATCTTTAGGGCGGAGCGATATGCGTTCGCTTCCCTGCGGGCGGGGAGGGGAAGATGTCGTGACGTTGAACTCCGCCGAAGCCGGGTCTAAGGCCGCGCGACTTATGAAGGAGCCAGCATGACGATCGGCGAAGAACGCCTGGCCCGCCGCATGGCGCGCGGGTGCGAATTCCTGGGTTCGCAGGTCGCGATCCTGGGCGGCGCCATGTCCTGGGTTTCGGAGCGCAACCTGGTCGCGGCGATCTCGAACGCAGGCGGGTTCGGCGTGATCGCGTGCGGCGCGATGAGCCCCGATCTGCTCGACAAGGAGATTGCGGGCACCAAGGCGCTCACCGACAAGCCGTTCGGCGTAAATCTGATCACCATGCATCCGCAGCTGTTCGAGCTGATCGAAGTGTGCGCGAAGCACAAGGTCGGCCATGTCGTGCTCGCGGGCGGGCTCCCCCCTGCCGGAAGCCTCGACGCGATCAAGAGCAACGGCGCAAGGCTGATCTGCTTCGCCCCCGCGCTCAGCCTCGCCAAGAAGCTGATCCGCTCGGGCGTCGATGCGCTGGTGGTCGAGGGGATGGAGGCCGGCGGCCACATCGGCCCGGTCTCCACCAGCGTGCTCGCGCAGGAGATCCTGCCCGAAGTAGCGAGCCAGGTGCCTGTCTTCGTCGCCGGCGGGATCGGCCGCGGAGAGGCGATCGCCGGCTATCTCGACATCGGCGCCGCAGGCGTCCAGCTCGGCACCCGTTTCGTCTGCGCGACCGAGAGCATTGCGCACGCCAACTTCAAGAAGGCCTTCATCCGTGCATCGGCACGCGACGCGGTCGCCAGCGTCCAGATCGATCCGCGCCTGCCGGTGATCCCCGTGCGCGCGCTCAAGAATGCAGGCGGCGAGCTGTTCACCGCCAAGCAGCGCGAAGTTGCGCAGCTGCTCGACGAGGGCAAGGTCGAAATGGCCGAGGCGCAGCTCCAGATCGAGCATTACTGGGCCGGTGCGCTGCGCCGCGCGGTGATCGACGGCGACGTCGAGCACGGCAGCGTCATGGCGGGCCAGTCGGTCGGCATGGTCTCGAAGGAAGAGCCGGTCGCCGACATCATCGCCACGCTGATGGCGGAGGCCGCGCGCGCGCTGGAGAAGCGCGCGGCCTAGAGTCGTTTTTCGCTTCGCTGGCCGGTGCCGACTGTTTCAGCTTTGCTGAAGCAGGACCTAGACCGCGAAGGATGCCGCGCGCTGCCCGCGGGCGAGCTTCCACAGCTCGCCCAGCGCCTGGATCGCCATGATCACCATCAGCACGACCAGCGTCAGCCGGATCGCGAGGTTGAGGCTCTGGTCGAGCCCGGCCACGTCCGCGTTCCCGGACGCGACCACCGTCACCCAGGCGCCGGCCTGATAGAGCCCCGCCGCGAGCGCGATCGTCGCCACGGAGAGCGCGATCCTGAGCAGCGCATTGGCGCGCCGCAGCTGCGGCAGCAGCCATTGGACCAGGTTCACCACCAGCTGAGCCGAGGCGAGCACGAGGATCGGCAGATAATATATGTCCCAAACCGGTGTCGGATCGATGCGGAAGGCGCCGCTCGCGGCAGCGGAGGGAAGATGGAGCGCGCCGACCCACCAGAGCAGAAACGCCAGGGCCGCGCCGACTTCCAGCGCCGCCTCCCATTGCCCCTTGTCCCGGACCAGCGGGACGGGAAGATGCTCGGGCGTCCAGCGGTAGAGCTGGTCGACGGGTCCGCCGTAACGCTCGAACAGTGCGAAGCCGAGAGTGACGACCGTAACAGCCACGAAGAAGAAGCTCCACAGGTCGCCGCTGATCTGGAAGAACATCCGCACCAGATCGCCGCCGCCGAGCACCGCCGAGATCAGGCCGATCGCGACGAGCGAGATGACGCCGATCGTCAGCACCACCCGCATGGCGAACAGGTAGAAAGGAAAGATCTCGGGCCCGATCAGATATTGCTGCGGGCGATAGCGAGACGCGACGACCAGGGGGTGGCCGAATTCGCGGAGCAGCGCCGTCAGCTCGTCGCGCGTGAGCGGCCGGCCCTTGCGTTCCTCGCGCATTTCCTTGCGGGTCGCCAGCTCGTCGGCGAGCTCGGCGATGATGTCGTCGGCCTTGTCCGCGGGCAGGTTCTGCCGAACGGCCGCGAGATAGCGTTCGATCAGGTCCATCACTTGTCCTTTCCGGTTAGCCGCAGGATTGATTCGGAAATCGCATTCCACTCGCCGAGCAGCTGGGCGAGGATCTCGAGTCCTTCGGGCGAGAGCCGGTAGAAGCGCTTGTTGCGCTTCGCTTCCTCGCGCCATTCGCTGGTCAGCAGCCCCTGCGCCTCGAGCCGGCGCAGCAACGGGTAGAGCGCGCCTTCGTCGATCGGCAGGCCGGCTTCCTCCAGGCTGGTGCGCAGCGTGTAGCCGTAGCGCTCCTCGCGCAGGGCCCCGAGCACCGCCAGCACCAGCGACCCGCGCCGCAGCTCGACGCGTAGCTTCTCGAACAGGTCCTCGCCCGGCATGGGTGCCTCATACGCTATGTGACATACACTGTTTGTCACATAGTACTGTGTGACGCAAGGTATATTTTGTACCGACCGAATGGCGCCGCTTCGCGCAATCTGTTAGCCCCGGCGCATGGCCCTTGCTGCTGCCGCCTCCGCACGCGAGATACTCACACGCCTCCACGACGTGATGGCGAAGCGCCTGCCGGCGCAATCGAAGCTCAATGCCGTGGTCGAGATCATCGGCACCGCGCTCGATAGCGAAGTCTGCTCGATCTACCTGCTGCGCGAAGGCGTGCTCGAGCTGTTCGCCACGCGCGGGCTGGCGCAGGAGGCCGTCCACGTCACCAAGCTCGCGCTGGGCGAGGGCCTCGTCGGCACGATCGCAGCCAACGTCGAGACGCTCAATCTGGCCGAGGCGGCGACGCACCCCGACTTCGCCTACCGCCCCGAGACGGGCGAGGACCGGTTCCACAGCTTCGCCGGCGTTCCGATCATCCGGCGCGAGCGCGCGGTCGGCGTGCTCGCGGTCCAGCATGCCGAGCCGCGGCGCTACGACGAAGTCGAGATCGAAGCGCTCCAGACGGTCGCGATGGTGCTGTCGGAGCTCATCGCCAACGCAGGGCTCATCGACGCGGCGGGTGCGGCATCGACGCGGCCCCAGGCGACCGGGGCCACCCGCGCGAGCGGCTTCAAGCTGGTCGACGGCATGGCGCAGGGCCTGGCCGTTTTCCACCAGCCGCGGATCGTGATCGAGCACACCGTGGCCGAGGACATCGAGGCCGAGCGCCACCGCGTCTATGCCGCGTTCGACAAGATGCGCGAACAGATCGACCGCATGGCGAGCCAGGCCGAGTTCGGGGTGGGGGGCGAGCACGACGAAGTGCTCCAGACCTACAAGATGTTCGCCTATGACGAAGGCTGGAGCCGCCGCATCAACGAAGCGATCGATTCCGGCCTCACTGCCGAGGCGGCGATCGAGCGCGTCCAGCAGCGCACGCGCCAGCGGATGCGCGAGATCGACGATCCGCTGCTCCGCGATCGGATGCACGATCTGGAGGACCTCTCCAACCGGCTGTTGCGCATCGTCTCGGGCCAGCTCGGCACCGCAGCGCAGCTGGGGCTGCGGCACGATTCGATCCTGATCGCGCGCAACCTGGGTCCCGCCGAGCTGCTCGAATACGACCGGCGCCGCCTGAAGGGCGTGGTGCTCGAGGAAGGCTCGCTGACCGCGCACGTCACGATCGTCGCGCGCGCGATGGGGGTGCCGGTGCTCGGCCGGGTCCGCAATGTCCGCCAGCTCATCGCCGAAGGCGACATGCTGCTGCTCGACGTGGGCGAGGAGAGCCTGTTCGTCCGCCCGACCACCGCGATGCAGGAGGCCTTCTCGGCCAAGCTGGTGCTGAGCCAGAAGCGCCGCGCAGCCTTCGCGCGATTGAAGGGCGAGCCGCCGCTCACGCGCGACGGGCATCGCGTCACGCTGATGGTCAATGCCGGGCTGCGCGACGACGTGTCCGCGCTGGACCTCACCGGCGCGGACGGGATCGGCCTGTTCCGCACCGAGTTCCAGTTCCTCGTCTCGGCGACCCTGCCCCAGCGCGAGGCGCAGCGCCGACTCTACAAGGACGTGCTCGACACCGCCGGCGAGCGCCCGGTCGTATTCCGCACCGTCGACATTGGCGGCGACAAGGCGCTCCCCTATCTCAACCACGACGAGGCGGGCGACGAAGAGAATCCCGCGATGGGCTGGCGCGCGCTGCGGCTGGCGCTCGAGCGTGACGGGCTGATGAAGGCGCAAGCACGCGCGCTGATCGAGGCGGCGGCGGGGCGCACGCTCCACATCATGTTCCCGATGGTTTCCGAACCCTGGGAATTCGACGAGGCGCGCGCGCTGTTCGAAGCGCAGCGCGCCTGGCTCGCCGCGCGCGGACGCAAGATGCCTGCCGAGATCCGCTACGGCGCGATGCTCGAAGTGCCCGCGCTCGCCGAAGTGCTCGACATGCTGCTGCCCCGGCTCGACTTCCTGTCGATCGGCACCAACGATCTGACTCAGTTCCTCTTCGCCGCCGACCGCGCGCATCCCAAGCTCGCGCTGCGCTACGACTGGCTGAGCCCTTCGATCCTGCGCTTCATCAAGCGCGTCGCCGATCAGGCGCATGCGGCCGGGGTTCCGGTGGGCGTGTGCGGCGAGATGGGCGGGCGCCCGCTGGAGGCGATGGCGCTGATCGGGCTGGGGATCGACAGGCTCTCGATCACGCCCGCCGCGGTCGGCCCGGTCAAGGCGATGATCCGCTCGCTCGATCGCGCCGCGCTTCGCGGGACGCTGGAAGCGGCGCTCGCCGCTCCGCAATTGCCATTGCGCGATACGCTCGCTGCCTGGGCTGCTGAACATCGCGTCGAATTGGCCTGATAAAGCGCAGATTTCGGTCACCCGCCGTTGACAGTCGCGGCGCCCTGAGGGACACCGCGGGGCACAGGCGGGAGCCCATTGGGCCGCAACCCTCCCGCCGGAGGTGAGGCATGGAAGGCGAAATCGCCCAGGAGCCGACGCTGTTTCCCGCGACCGTGGGAGAGAAGCTGCGCGCGGCGCGCGAAGCGCAGGGCCTGGAGCTCGCGGAAATCGCCAGCCGCACCCGTATCCCGCAACGGCACCTGGAGACGATCGAGAACGGCAATTATGCCGGGCTTCCCTCGGTCACCTATGCGTTCGGCTTCGCCAAGGCCTATGCCCGTGCCGTCGGCGCCGACGAAATCGAGATCGGCCGTGAGCTGCGCCGCGAGATCGGCAACAGCCCCGAACGCGTCGCGCCCATGCCCTCCTATCCGATGGAGGACCCCACGCGCGTTCCCTCCAGGGGGATCGTCTGGGCCGGCGTGATCGTGGCGGTGCTGCTGCTGGTGGGCGCGGGCCTGTGGTACGGCACCGGCCTGTTCCGCGGCGAAGCCCCGGACGAGGTCGCCGCCCCGGTCGCAACCGACACTGTCCCCGAAGCGACCGAGGCCCCGGCCAATGCCGCAGCGCCCGCTCCGGTCTCCATCGGTGGCGATCAGGTGACGCTGGTCGCGCTCGATACCGTGTGGGTCCGCGTGAGCGATGCCAGCGGGCAGCGGCTCTACGAGAAGGAGATGGCACCGGGCGAGCGCTACGATGTGCCGCCGACCGCGGACCGCCCGCGCCTGCGCACCGGCCGCCCCGATCGGCTCCAGGTGCTGATCAACGGCTCGAACGTGCCGCCGCTGGGCACCGGCGAGCGCACGATCGAGGCCGAAGTGGGCGCCGCCGCGCTCAAGGCACGTTCCGCCGAGCCCGCCGGCTCCGCCGCTGCCGCCCCTGATGCAAACACCCTCGCCGTTCCTTAAGGCTGGCGACAGGCACGGCGTGTCAGCTATGGCACGACGAACCCTTCAACCGATCCGCTTTGCACCTGGTATATTGAACATGCGAAATTTGATGGCCGCCGCGACGTTAGTGATCGCGATCGCAACCGCAGGGAGCGCCCAAGCCCAGACCTCGGTCGAGGGCCGCGTCGATCGGCTGGAGCGCGAGATGCGCGCGGTGCAGCGCAAGGTGTTCCCGGGGGGCGCCGGGCAGACGGTCGAGCCCCAGATCACGCCGCAGCTCGATACCACGGTCCCCGGCGTGCCGGCGTCGACACCGCTCACCGACCTTACCCAGCGCGTCGCAGCGCTCGAAGGCCAGCTCACTTCGCTCACCGGCCAGGCCGAGCAGAGCGAATATCGCCTCCGCCAGCTCGAGGAAGCGTTCAACGCCTACAAGGCCGCGACCGATGCGCGACTGAAGGCGATCGAGGACCGCACCGCGCCCGCAGCGCCCGCCGAAGAGCTGGGTACCGGCGGTCCCGAGGTCGCCCCGGTCGATCTGGGCGAGGCCGCCGCTCCGGCCGCCGAGAAGCCCGCCGCCAAGCCCAGCGGCTCGCGTGCGCAGCAGCTCGCGGCGATCGAGAAGCCCAAGAGCGGCGACCCTGCCGAGGACGGCTATCTCTACGGCTACCGCCTGTGGAGCGCGAAGCTCTATCCGGAGGCGCGCAAGGCGCTCGAGGCGGTCGCGACCAAATATCCCCAGCATCGCCGCGCCAGCTATGCCCAGAACCTGCTGGGCCGCTCTTATCTGGATGCAGGCGCGCCGAGCCTCGCCGCGGTGGCGTTCTACGAGAATTTCAAGAAGAACCCGAATGGCGAGCGCGCGCCCGACAGCCTCTATTATCTCGCCCAGTCGCTCACCAAGCTCAAGAAGCCGGCGAGCGAAGTTTGCAAGGTCTATGACGAGCTGACCCAGCTCTATGGCGATCGCCTCTCGGCTGAGCTCAAGGCCGGGGTCGCGCAGGGCCGTGCCGACAACAAGTGCAAGTGAGCTGACGCCCCCGGGGGAGCAGATCGAGCGTTTCCGCCGCGATCTGGAGGCGCTGACCGGAGAGCCCCCCACTGCCGCGCGCATGCTCGGGCTCGGCGTTTCGGGCGGGCCCGACAGCATGGCGTTGCTGCTGCTCGCCGCCGCCGGCTATCCTGGCGCGGTGCGGGCCGCCACCGTCGACCACGGGCTGCGCCCCGAAGCCGCGGATGAAGCGGCGCTGGTGGCCGCGGTCTGCGCCCAGCTCGGCGTGCCCCACGCAACGCTTGCGCCTCCCGCCGATTACAGCTTTGCCGGCAATGTGCAGGAGCGCGCGCGGACGCTGCGCTACGCAGCGCTCGCCACATGGGCACGGGCCGAGGAGCCGCTCGCCGGCATCGGCTGGATCGCGATCGCGCACCAGCGCGACGACGTCGCCGAGACCTTCCTGATGCGCGCGCGCCGCGGCTCCGGGGTGAGGGGGCTCGCGGCGATGCGCCGATCGCGGCAGCTCGCTCCCGGGCTGGAGCTCGTGCGGCCGCTGCTCGACTGGTCACGCGCCGAGCTGGAGGGGCTCGCCGTTTGCAAGCGCGTACCCTTCGTCGAGGACCGGTCCAACCGCGATCCGCGCTACGACCGCAGCCGGATTCGTGCGCTGATCCAGTCGACGCCGGACCTTGTCCCCTCGCGCTTGGCGCTTTCCGCGCAGAATTTGCGTCATGCGGAGGATGCGCTCGAATGGGCGCTGCAGCGCGAGCTCCCGGCGCGATTCCGCGCGGAAGGCGCCGCAGCGACGCTCGACCCGGCGGGGTTGCCCTATGAGCTGCGCCGCCGGCTGGTCCGGCTCGCCGTTCAGCATGTGCGTAACCAAAGCGGGGTTCACGAGCCCTGGCATGAGCAGGGACTCGACCGGCTCGTCGCGACGCTCGACGGCGGCGGCACCGGTACGATTGCGGGGGTGAAAGCCGGCGCGAAATATGGTGAATGGCGTTTCAGCCTGGCTCCGGCGCGGCGATCACGCTGATCGCCCCAAAGAACCGCGTTGTTCCATTGCCATTAACTTGCCCGTCCCTATCTTGCAGGGCGGAAAGGTACGATCGCCACATGAACGACAACGACAAGCAGCAGGGTCCCGAGAACGGGGGCAATCCCTGGATGAAGAGCCTGCTGATCTGGGTGGGCATGTTTGCCGCGCTCGGACTCTTCGTGATGATGTTCGAAGGCCGCAGCACTACGGCCGCCGGCGATACGATCGCCTATTCGACTTTCCTCGACAAGGTCGAGGCGGGCGAGGTCAAGGACGTCAACATCGCCACGGGCTCGGGGGTCGTCACCGGCACCCTCTCCAGCGACGCCAAGTTCCGCACCAACGTGCCCAATGATCCGCAGCTCATTTCGACGCTGCGCGACAAGGGCGTGCGGATCAACGCGCGTCCGGAGGAGGGCCCGTCGATCTGGCAGTATATCCTCGTCCAGTCGCTGCCCTTCCTGCTTTTCCTCGGCATCGCCTTCTTCGTGCTTCGCCAGATGCAGAAGGGCTCCGGCTCGGGCGCGATGGGCTTCGGCAAGTCGCGCGCGCGCCTGCTCACGCAGAAGGAAGGCAAGGTCACCTTCGATGACGTCGCCGGCATCGACGAGGCGCGCGAGGAGCTGCAGGAGATCGTCGAGTTCCTGAAGGACCCGACCAAGTTCGCGCGTCTGGGCGGCAAGATTCCCAAGGGCGCGCTGCTCGTCGGCTCGCCCGGCACCGGCAAGACGCTGCTCGCCCGCGCGATCGCGGGCGAGGCCGGCGTTCCGTTCTTCACCATCTCGGGCTCGGATTTCGTCGAGATGTTCGTCGGCGTCGGCGCCAGCCGCGTCCGCGACATGTTCGAACAGGCCAAGAAATCGGCGCCGTGCATCGTCTTCATCGACGAGATCGACGCCGTCGGCCGCTCGCGCGGCGCCGGGCTCGGCAACCAGAACGACGAGCGCGAGCAGACGCTCAACCAGCTGCTCGTCGAGATGGACGGCTTCGAAGCCAATGAAGGCATCATCATCATCGCGGCGACCAACCGTCCCGACGTGCTCGATCCCGCGCTGCTCCGCCCGGGCCGCTTCGATCGTCAGGTCCAGGTGCCTCGCCCGGACATCGAGGGCCGGGTGAAGATCCTCCAGGTCCATATGAAGAAGGTGCCGCTGGCGCCCGACGTCGACGCGCGGGTGATCGCGCGCGGAACCCCGGGCTTCTCGGGCGCCGATCTCGCCAATCTCGTCAACGAGGCGGCGCTGCTCGCTGCCCGCCGCGGCAAGCGGCTGGTCGCGGCGCAGGAGTTCGACGACGCGCGTGACAAGGTGCTGATGGGCGCCGAGCGGCGCAGCATGGTGATGACCGACGATGAGAAGCGGATGACCGCCTATCACGAGGCAGGCCACGCGCTGGTTTTCGCGCACGAGCCGACCGCGGATCCGATCCACAAGGCCACGATCATCCCGCGCGGCTTCGCGCTGGGCATGGTCCAGCCGCTGCCCGAACGCGATTCCTACAGCTATCACCGTGACAAGATGCACGCCGACATCGCCGTGGCGTTCGGCGGCCGCGTGGCCGAGGAGCTGATCTTCGGGTACGACAAGGTCTCGTCGGGCGCGTCGAACGATATCATGCAGGCGACGCGTCTCGCCCGCGCGATGGTCACCAAATGGGGCCTCTCGGACAATGTCGGGCCGCTCGACTTCTCGGAGAGCGAGGAGAGCTACGGCTACGTCATGTCGCGCTCCAAGCCGATGTCGGACGAGACTGCGCGGCTGATCGACAGCGAGGTCAAGCGCTTCGTCGAGCAGGGGCTGGCCCGTGCGCGCCAGATCCTGACCGACCATGTCGACCAGCTCCACACGATCGCGCAGGCGCTGCTCGAATATGAGACGCTCACCGGCGAGGAGATCAAGCGCCTGATCGCGGGCGAGGACATCGATCGTCCCGATCCCGGTGCGGGCACGAAGCCCGCAGTGGTCGCAGGCACCTCGATCCCCAAGATTCGCAAGCCCAAGGGCCCCTTCGGCAACCCGGCACCGCAAGGCGCCTGAGTTCAGCTTCCAGCCAATAAAGGCCCTTCCCCGAACGATCGGGGGAGGGCCTTTTCTTTGGCGGTCGTATCGATTGCGGACCCGGGAGCTCGAGGGCATCCAATCCTCCCCTGCCTGCTTTGGCGGGGAAGGATCGAAGGTCGCTGCTCAGAACATGCCCAGCAGCAGCAGGATCAGCAGGAACAGCGTCAGGATGATCGCGATGAAGAACGTCAGCACCATCGCGCGCAGGATCGCGCTGCGCCAGCGCAGGCTATAGGCCTGCTTGAGCTGCCGCGTGATGTGGACCAGCGGCACCAGGCCCCCGAGCGTCCCCAGCGTTGCGGAGGGTACGCCGATCGCGCCGAGCAGGGTCAGCGCGATGAACAGCAGCGACATGAACGCGATCGAATAGATGACGAAGATCGCGTGGTCGTAGAGCTTGTACTGGCGCTTCCAGAAGAACAGCAGCCACACGAACGGCAGCGACAGCGGGATCAGCAGCCACGAGAATTTGTAGCTCGACGACTGGAGCTTGTAGAGCATCAGCGAGGGGTTCTTGTTCCACTTCTCGATGCCGTGATCCAGCGCCTTCCATCCTGTGTGGATGTTGGCGATCTGGTCGACCTTGTCGGGCGCGACGTGCTTCGCCGCTTCGGTCAGCTCCGCCAGATCGCGGTTCGCGGTGGCGATGCGCTGCTCGTACCTGGCGCGCTTGGTATCTCCCGGAGCGAGCTCGGCCAGCCGCGCGGTCGCTTCGGCGCGGTTCTCCTCGGCGTCCTTCCTGGCCTGCTGGATCGCCGCAGCCGGCTTTGCGGTGACGCCCGCAATGTCGGTCGGAGCCGAGATGCCGGCGAAGGAGAAGACCGCGAACATCGCGAAGATCGAGAAGAGGTAGATCGCCATCGGCGACACGAACTTGGCGCGCTCGCCCGCGATGTAGCGTCGGGTGAGATCGCCCGGCCGCCACGCGAGCAGCGGCAGCGTGCGCCAGAACTTGCCTTCGAAATGGAGGACGCCGTGGACGATCTCGTGCGCCACTGCGCCCAGCGAGCGGTGGAGGTGCCCCGTCTGCCCGCATTGGTGGCAGTGCGGCCCGATCAGCGCAGTCCCGCAATTGAGGCAATTGTCCGAATGATCCTGCCCGTGCGCACCGCCCGTCCCGGGCTCCGCTGCGCGGCCGATGAGCGCGCCGGTCACCATTTCGCCTGCTGCGTCGATTTCCCCCATGGCATCTGGCTATCAGCTTGCACCGAGCCGTGCTAGCGGGTGCCGCATGGCCGACGCTGATATTCCCATGCTGATCGCCGACATGGCTGCCCGGGCGCGCGCCGCCTCGCAGCAGCTCGCGGCGATGTCGAGCGCGCAGAAGAGCCGCGCACTGCACGCCGCTGCCCAGGCGATTCGTGACGCGAGCGACACGATCATCGCCGCCAATGTCCAGGACATGCGCGCGGGCGAGGCCTCGGGACTGACCGGCGCGCTGCTCGACCGGCTGCGGCTCGACGCCGGCCGAGTCGAGGCGATGGCCGCCGGGATCGAGGCCGTCGCCCGGCTCGACGATCCGGTCGGCCGCGTGATCGATCGCGTCGAGCGCCCCAACGGGCTGGTTCTCACTCGCGTCCGCGTGCCGATCGGCGTGATCGGCATCATCTACGAAAGCCGGCCCAACGTCACCGCAGACGCGGGTGCGCTCTGCGCCATGTCGGGCAACGCCGCGATCCTGCGCGGCGGATCGGAAGCGATCCACAGCAACCGCGCGATCCACGCCGCACTGGCCGGGGGGCTCGAGGCGGGCGGGATGCCCGCCGACGCCATCCAGCTCGTCCCCGTCACCGATCGCGCCGCGGTGGGCGCGATGCTAACGGCCGAGGGCGCGATCGACATGATCGTGCCGCGCGGCGGCAAGAGCCTCGTCGCGCGCGTCCAGGCCGAGGCGCGCGTGCCGGTGCTCGCCCACCTCGACGGTCTCAACCACACCTATCTCGATCGCGCCGCCGATCCCGGGATGGCGCTCGCGCTCGCGGTCAACGCCAAGATGCGCCGCACCGGCATCTGCGGCGCGACCGAGACGCTGCTGATCGATCGCGGCTTCGCCGATCCGGTCGCGGTGCTGGAGGCGCTCCACCAGGCCGGCTGCGAGCTGCGCGGCGACGCCGAGGTTCAGGCGCTACATCCCTTCGTGAAACCCGCGAGCGAAGCGGATTGGGACACCGAATATCTCGACGCGATCCTCTCGGTGAAGCTCGTCGACGGCGTCGATGCGGCGATGGCGCATATCGCCCGCCACGGCTCGCATCATACCGACGCGATCGTCACCGGCGATGCGCCGACTGCCGAGCGATTCCTCAATAGCGTCGACAGCGCGATCGTGATGTGGAACGCCTCGACTCAGTTCGCCGACGGCGGCGAGTTCGGGCTGGGCGCCGAGATCGGCATCTCCACCGGCCGCCTCCACGCCCGCGGCCCCGTCGCGCTCGAGGGGCTGACGACCTACAAATGGGTCGTCCGCGGGAGCGGCCAGACGCGGCCGTAACGCATGGCGAATCCCGCTGCGGGTTCCTATCTGCCGGTCGTTCTCCCGAACGCCTTTCGAAAGGATTCCCCATGCGCATGAAGCCGCTCGGCCGCACCGGCCTGTTCGTGTCCGAAATCTGCCTCGGCACCATGACTTTCGGCGGCAAGGGGATGTTCGCCAAGGTCGGTGACCTCGGCCAGGCGGAAGCCGATGCGCTGGTCCGCGCCGCGGTCGATGCCGGGGTCAATTTCATCGACACCGCCAACGTCTATTCCGAAGGAATGTCGGAGGAGATCACCGGCCAGTCGCTGCGCAACCTGGGCCTCGATCGCGACGAATTCGTGCTCGCGACCAAGGTGATGGGGCCGATGGGCCCGGGCCCGAACAGCCGCGGCAGCTCGCGCAAGCACATCATCGAACAGGCGCACGCCAGCCTCCGTCGGCTCGGGACCGATTATATCGACCTTTATCAGATCCATGGATGGGATCCGGCCGTCCCCGTGGAGGAGACGGTAGACGCGCTCGACAGCCTCGTCCGGGCCGGGCACGTCCGCTATGTCGGCGTTTCGAACTGGGCGGCGTGGCAGGTCGCCAAGGCATTGGGCATCGCCGATCGGCGCCAGGCCGCGCGCTTCCAGTCGGTCCAGGCCTATTACACGCTTGCCGGCCGCGATCTGGAGCGCGAGATCGGGCCGATGATGGCATCGGAGGGCCTGGGTCTGATGGTGTGGAGCCCGCTGGCGGGCGGCTATCTCTCGGGCAAATATCGGTCCGGGGCGGGCGAGGGACGGCGCGCGGGCTTCGATTTTCCGCCCGTCGACGCGGCGCGCGGCGACAAGGTGCTCGACGCGATGGAGCCGGTTGCGGCCGCCCACGGCGTTTCGATGGCGCAGGTCGCGCTCGCCTGGCTGCTCCAGCGGCCCGAGGTCACCAGCATCATCGCAGGCGCCAAACGCCCGGATCAGCTCGCCGACAATCTCGCCGCGACGGAATTGCGGCTCTCCGCGGAGCAGGTCGCCGCGCTCGACGCCGCTAGCGCGCTGCCGCGCGAATATCCCGGCTGGATGATCGAGAGGCAGGCCGAATATCGGAGCGGCGGCATGGCGGGCGAGCCGCCACGCGGAGGCTCCCGCTGAAGCGAATCGGCCTCCTCGGCGGCTCGTTCAACCCCGCGCACCGCGGCCATCGCCGCCTCTCGCTCAACGCCGCGCGTGTGCTGGGGCTGGACGAAGTGTGGTGGCTCGTCTCGCCGGGCAATCCGCTCAAGCCCCAGGCCGGAATGGCTCCCTTCGCCGCGCGCTTCGCCTCGGCCCGGCGGATGGCCCGCCATGCGCCGATCCGTGCCAGCGACGTCGAGACGCGCATGCGGACGCGCTACACCGCCGATACGCTCGGCAAGCTCGTGCGGCGCCATCCCCGGCACCGCTTCATCTGGCTGATGGGCGCCGACAATCTCGCCCAGTTCCACCGCTGGCGCGACTGGCGGAGGATCGCACGGCAGGTTCCGATTGCGGTGATCGCGCGCCCCGGGTATAATCAACAGGCTCACGCAAGCGTTGCGATGGGTTGGCTGCGGCGCGCTGTGCGGCCCGCAGGCCAGGCGAAGAACTGGACGAAGTGGAGTTTGCCGGCCCTGGTGCTGTTGCGCTTCCGCCCCGATCCTACTTCGGCGACGCGCCTTCGGGCCGCCGACCCTGCCTGGCACCGGCACTTCATGAACGCGTCCACAATGCCTATATCGGGCGCGTCCGTGCCGTCTCCACCGCCGCGCACAGACTCGCTCAACCCTTAGGAGTTACCTTGGCCACATCCCCCAACGTCCAGCATGTCCCCGGCGCCGAAAGCGTCGAGGCGCTGCATCGGCTCGTGCTGACTTCGCTGGACGACGATCAGGCGGTGGAGACCGTCTCGATCCCGCTCGCGGGCAAGAGCAGCATCGCCGATTACATGGTCGTCGCCTCGGGCAAGTCGACGCGGCAGGTCGCCTCGATGGCGACCAAGCTCGCCGAGAAGATCAAGGCGGAGTTCGGCCGCAGCCCCCGCGTCGAGGGACTGCCCAACGCCGATTGGGTGCTGATCGACGCGGGCGACGTGATCGTCCACCTCTTCCGCCCCGAAGTGCGCAGCTTCTACAATCTCGAGCGCATGTGGTCGTTCGGGGAGACGCCGGTCGCCGGCGCGGCGCCCAACTGAGCGTGCCGTCCGATTTTTCGGCGCCGGTCGAAACGCGACCGGCGATGACGCCAGCGGAGTTCGAAAGCGCCGCCACTGCAGAGCCGGGCTGGTGGCTGACGGGTGAAGGCCTGATCCACACCTCGATCGTGATGGATGTCGAAGGCTGGAATCTCTACGGGCATCCCGGGAATGCGTCGCTGACCGAAGCGCAGCGGGTGTTGATGATGTGGGCCGATCTGGTTGGTCAGGTGGCGAACGGCGGCTTCGCGCAGTTCGTCGAGAACTATGCCCGGTCGCTGAAGCTCGCCCATGCACTGATCCACCGGCTCGAGTGGCCCGAGCTGAACGCGTGCTTCGATCGTGCGTTTCGCGAACAGGCCGGCGATCCCGAAGACCCTAAGACCAGAGTTCCCGTCGGGCTGGAGGAAGAGCCCGAAAAATGGGTCGCCAGCCGTGATCGTTTCCTCCGACATCTCGTGCGACAGCGCAGAAATCGTCCGGCATGGTGGCCGATCAGCGCGCGGGAGCTCGCGGCCGTCGAGGCGCGCTTCGGAGCTGAATGGGAGCTCGGGTTGGCCTATCAGCTTGCTGTCCACAAGGGCGAGATCGAGTCGGGCGGCGAGCAGTTGTTCGCGTTCGAGCCCCCGCCCAGCGTCGAAGCTGACGCATTCGACGACTGGTTCTATCTCGACAGCACGCGGGAAGCCTCGCAGCAGTACGTCGGCGCCTTCATTCGCAAGCACCGCGACGAACTGTGCCGCGTAAACGCGTGACGTGATCCTCCACATCGTCGCGCGCGGGCGGATCGGGCGCAGCCCCGAGGCCGAGCTGGTCGAGCGTTACCTCAAGCGCGTCCCCTGGCCCACGCGCGTCACCGAGCTTCCCGACACCGGCGGGAAGATGCCTGCGATCGAAGGCGCCACCCGCGTCGTGATGCTCGACGAAAAGGGCGAGAACCTGCCCTCGCGCACGCTCGCCGAGCGGCTCGGGCGCTGGCGCGACGACGGCATCCGCGAGACGCGCTTCCTGATCGGCGCCGCCGACGGCTTCGACGATGAAGCGCGCGCGGGTGCCGATCTGCTCCTCTCCTTCGGCCGCGCGACCTGGCCCCACATGCTCGCCCGCGCGATGCTCGCCGAACAGCTCTGGCGCGCCGCTTCGATCCTTGCCAACCACCCCTATCATCGCGAAGGATGAGACATGGGGGATGCGCCATGGGGCCCGCGCGAAGCATCACGCTGACCGCCGCATTGCTGGCGATGCTGTGCGCTGGCGCAGTCGCGGGCGCGCAGGCGCCCAGCCTCGGCGAGCAGCAGACGCGGCTGCGCGCCGCGAATGCCGCGGTGACTGCCGCCGAAGCCCGCGCGCGCGCGCTCGAGCGGGCCGCCGCGGGCGCGCGCGAACAGGCCGAGCAGGCCAGGGCGAAGCAGGCCGCAGCCGCCGAGCGTATCAGCGCCGCCGAAGCCCGGATCGTCGCCGCACAGGCGCGCATCGCGATCGTCGACCGGATCCTCGCGGCACAGCGCAGCCGGATCGCGCGCGATCGGGCGCCGGTGCTGCGCCTGATCGCGGCGCTCCAGTCGATGGCGCGGCGCCCCGCGATGCTCGGGCTGGTCCAGCCGGGCTCGACTGCGGACATGGTCCATGTCCGCGCCGTCCTCGCCACCACCCTGCCGCTGGTCGAGGTGCGCACCGCCGCCGTCCGTGCCGGGCTCGATCGCACCCGGCGGCTGCGCGCCAGCGCCGAGGCAGCCGCGAGCGGACTGCGCCAGGATCGCGAGCGGCTCGATCGGGAGCGGATCGCGCTCGTCCGGCTCGAAGCCGAATATCGTGCGCGCTCGCAGGCGCTCGGCCGCAGCGCAATGGTCGAATCGGATCGCGCGCTCGCGCTCGGCGAACGCGCCCGCGACCTCGTCGACCAGATGGAGACGCTCGGCGCGGCCGCCGGGATCCAGGCCGATCTGGCCGCGCTTCCCGGCCCGCTCCCGCGCCCCTCGCCGTCCGGCGCCGCCACGCCGGGCGCGCGCTTCGCCCCGGCCTATCGCCTCCCGGTCGCGGGGCAGGTGGTCACCGGGCTCGGCGAAGTATCCGAAACCGGCGTGCGCTCGCGCGGGCTCACGCTCGCCTGCGCGCCGCGGGCTCCCGTCGTCGCCCCAGCGGCAGGCCGTGTCCTCTATTCGGGTCCGTTCCGCGGCTATGGCGGCATCGTGATCCTCGATCACGGCAAAGGCTGGACCACCCTCGTCGCGGGCCTGGGCGGCGTCGCTGTCCGCGAAGGCAATCGCGTCGTGCAGGGAAGCCTCATCGGCCGCGCACGCAGCGGCGACTCCCCCCGCATCACCGTCGAGCTCCGCCGCCGCGGCGTGCCGGTCGATCTGGCGCAATTGCTCTAGGCCCACAATTCTTCCCTTGGCTGGGGAGGGATCGAAAAGGCTGGAAAAGTAGGATTTGGCCTGCTTTCGTTTCAGGCATGTCGAGCGGCAGATTCGCTTTCCGTCGTGCCGGTGCGCCGCAAACGTCGCGGAGGTGGCGCGTGCCTGTCGCTTTGGCGTCGCCTCGGCGGTGCGTCGCTGTGGCGTCAGTGCCGCTTCGGTGGGGCGCGGGTGCAGCGTGGGTGTAGCGTCACTGCCGCGTGGGTGGCGCTTCGGTGCCGCGTTGCTGCCGCTTCGGCGAAAAAACGCGTTATCGAGTCAAGCAAGCCAACCCGGCGGTTGCCGGCGCGGCGGGGGCGCAAGGCTGTTCGCGACGTGGAAAAGCCGCTATTCAGCGCTTAGATAGGGCCAGCAGATCGGGCCGTGCCGCCTTTCGGAAAGTAGTTCTGATGTACCGTTCGCTTCTTCAGGTCACCGCCGCGGTCGGCGCGCTCGCTCTCGTCCCCATCGCCTCGGGCGCGATGGCGGGGGTCGATACCGACAGCTATCGCCAGCTCGATACCTTCATGGAAGTCTACAACACCGTGAAGGCCAACTATGTCGAGAAGGTCGACGACAAGACCCTGGTCGAAGGCGCGATCCAGGGAATGCTCGCCGCGCTCGATCCGCACTCGAGCTTCGCCGACGGGCTCGATTTCGACAATCTGAAGATCCAGACCGACGGCAACTACGGCGGGCTCGGCCTCACCGTCACGCAGGAAGACGGCGCGGTGAAGGTGATCGCGCCGACGGAGGATACGCCGGCCGCGCGCGCGGGGATCAAGTCGGGCGACTACATCACCCATCTCGACGGCAAGTTCATCGTCGGCGGCGCGCTCGACGAAGCGATCGAGCAGATGCGCGGCCAGCCGGGCACCAAGATCAACCTCACGATCGTCCGCCCCGGCACCGAAAAGCCGCTCCAGTTCACGCTGACGCGCGAGATCATCGTCCAGAAGCCCGTGAAATGGGAAGTGAAGGACGGCGTCGGCATCATCAACATCAACACCTTCACGGCGCAGACCGGCGCCGACACGATCAAGGCGATCCAGGGCATCGAAAAGCAGCTCGGCCGCAAGCCGCTCGGCTATGTCGTCGATCTGCGCGCCAACGGCGGCGGGCTGCTCGGCGAGGCGATCGCCGTCTCGGACGTGTTCCTCAGCCACGGCGAGATCGTCTCGCAGCGCGGCCGCGAGAAGGCCGACATCGAGCGCTATTACGCCGAATCGATGGTGCCGGGCGATCTCGCGCGCGGGCTGCCGGTGGTCGTGCTGGTCGATGCGGGGACTGCCTCGGCATCGGAGATCGTGGCCGGCGCGATCCAGGATCATCATCGCGGGCTGGTGATGGGCGTGCGCAGCTTCGGCAAGGGATCGGTGCAGACGATCCTGCCGATGGGCGAGCGTTCGGCGCTGCGCCTCACTACGGCGCGCTACTACACGCCCTCGGGCCATTCGGTGCAGGAAGGCGGGATCAAGCCTGATCTGCTCGTGCCGCAGATCTCGGACCCGGATTACAAGGATCGCACCGTGATCCGCGAGGCGGACCTGCGCCGCCACCTGATCAATTCGGAGAAGGTCGACGACGCGACGCTCGAGGAAGACGCGCGCACCGATCCGCGCTTCGCCGCGACGCCCGACGAGCTCAAGAAGAAGGGCATCGAGGACTTCCAGCTCCATTATGCGCTGCAGACGATCGCCCGCTCGGGCGGCAAGCTGCCGCAGGTCGCGAAGAAGGGCGGCTGAGCCGGATGCGGACCGACGGGCTCGCCGCGGCGCGCTGGATCGCGCTGCTCCTCCCGCTCGCGCTCCTCGGCGGCGCGCTCGGCTCGCAATATCTGGGCGGGCTCTATCCGTGCGAGATGTGCCACTGGCAGCGCTGGCCGCATTACGCGGCGGTCGTGGTCGCGGCGCTTTCCTTCGTGGTCCCGTCGCGTCCCGCCCGGATGCTCTTCGTGCTGTTCGCGGGGGTGCTGATAGCAGTCAGCGGCGCGATCGGGGTGTTCCACGCAGGCGTCGAATATCATTGGTGGCAGGGGGTGACCGCCTGCACCTCCGGCCTCGCGGCCAATCCCGATCCGATGGCGATGCTCACCGAGGCACTTCGCAAGCCCTTCGTGCGTTGTGATGCTGCGCAATGGACGATGTTCGGAATCAGCCTCGCGGGGTTCAACGCGATCCTGTCGCTCGGCGGCGCAGTGGCGATCTTCGCACTGGCGCCGCGGAGGGCGCCCGCATGAGCTGGAAGCCCGGTGACCGCCGCGAGAGCCGCGCCGCGATGATCCGGGTGGATCAGGCCGGCGAATATGGCGCGACGCGGATCTATGCCGGCCAGCTCGCGGTGATGGGCGATCGCACCCCGGCCGCGCGCACGATCAACGGCATGGCCAATCAGGAGGAGCGCCACCGCGCCTTCTTCGACGCGATGATCGCGCGCCGCGGCGTGCGGCCGACCATGCTCCGGCCCTTCTGGGACGTCGCCGGCTTCGCGCTTGGCGCGGCCACTGCGGCGATCGGCCCCGATGCCGCGATGGCCTGCACCGCGGCGATCGAGACCGAGATCGATCTCCATTATCAGCAGCAGCTCGAACAGCTCGGGCAGGACGATCCCGAGCTCGGTGCCGCGGTGGCGCAGTTCCGCGAGGAAGAAGTCGAGCATCGCGACACCGCGATCGCGTCGGGCGCGGAAAATACCTTCGGCTATCCGGTGATGTTCGGGTTGATCCGGATGGGCTGCCGTGCTGCCATTGCGCTATCGAAACGGATATGAAAGGCCCGGTTCAGCGTTGACGCTGCACTGGTCGCTCGAGGAGAAGCCATGATGCTCAAGAGGATCGCGATTGCGGCGGCCTTCGCCACCGCTCCGCTGCTGGTACCCTCGGCTGCGCAGGCGCAGGCGCAGAACGGCGTCCTGGTGATCTACGGCGACGACAAATGCCCCACCAACGAGAATGGCGAGGAAATCGTCATCTGCCAGCGTCTCGACGAGGCCGAGCGCTTCCGTATCCCTGAGAATCTGCGCGAGACCGAGGGCCGGCCGCAGGCGAACCAGAGCTGGGCGGTGCGCTCGCAGTCCGCGCTCGAGGCGGGCCAGATGGGGACGGGAAGCTGCTCGACGGTCGGCGCCAGCGGCGGTACCGGCTGCTTCGTCAAGCAGGCGACCCGCGCCCGCGCCGAAGCGCGCCAGCGGCAGGAAGCGCAGACCGACTTGCCGCTGCCCTGATCCTGCTCAGCGCTTGCCGCGGTCGATCCACGCCGGGGCCTTGAGCAGCGTGCAGTCGAAGATCAGCCACAGCATCGCCGCCCCGCGGAAGCCTGCGGCGATGGCGATATGGGTGTAGGTCGCCGCCGGCCACCTGCCGTCGTTGCCTGCGAACCACCAGAATTCGGCGAAATAGGCCGCGATGTCGCCAACCACGAAGAACGCGACCGGCAGCAGCCGCGGCGCTGTCAGCAGCAGCAGCGGGTAGAGCCACAGGTCGAATTGGGGGGAGTAGACCTTGTTGGTGAGCATGAACCAGGCGAGGATCGGCGTGGCGAGCACCCACATCCGCTCCCGGTGCTGCCGCCAGCCCAGCCCCAGGATCAGCGCGGCGCCGCCCAGGAAAAGCACCGCGGCGTAAAAGTTGCGCTCGGCGATCCAGGTGAACCACCAGCCCATGTTGTTCAGCACTTCCCAGCTCGCCGCGGCGGTGCCCGCTCGCTCCTGCGAGAAGCGGTAGAATTGGAGCCAGTTCTCCGGCGCGAGCAGCGCGACCGGCGCATTGACCAGCACCCAGGCGCCAATCGCCGCTGCGGTCACGCCGGCAGCCCGCACGACCCGCTGGCGCCAGCTCCGCCCCTGTTCCAACAGCGCGGCCAGCCCGATGGGCGGCAGCAGCAGCGCCGGGAACAGTTTCGCTGCCGCGCCCAGCGCCGCAGCCGCGGCTCCCGCTGCCAGCCGGTTCTCCCGCGCCAGCAGCATCGCTGCGACCGCCAGCGCCGCAGCTGCAAGATCCCAGTTGTGCCCCAAATAGAGCACCAGCGGGGGCGCGAAGGCCCAGGCCCACAGCCGGCGCCGGTCCAGCCCCGCCCGCAGGAACATCCACAGGATCAGCCCGGCGATCAGCGCATTGGCGATCGTCACCACGCCCAAGAAGTGCCCATCCCGGGCCCGCTCGCCGAACAGCAGCCGGGCGACCGCGCCCTCGATCCCGATCTGCGCGCCGGTGAGCACCGGATATTCGATCGGCTGCTCGAGATAGGGGATGCGGCCCTGCGCCACCCCGCGCCCTTCCCAAAAGGGCATCACGTCGTTGTAGCAGCCGGTGGTATATTGCTCGCCGTCGGCCCAGCCGCCGGGCACGCAATGCCCCTTGAACAGCCAGCCTGCGCTGCACGTGAGCAGCAGCGCCAGCCACAGCGCGGTCCGCCGCCAGTCGATCGGTTCGCGCAAAGCCCACCCCATGCGCCTACCTATCCCGCGCGCGGCGGAGCGTCCACGCGCGAATAGCTTACACTCATGTCAACAAGGCTGGACCGGCGCGTTTGGACGCGGCATGCTGCACAAAAATGCAGGAGAGGATCATGGACCGGACGCTTGCGCTCGCCGCGCTGCTGCTGCTCGCCGCCCCCGCCGCTGCGGAAACGATCCGCGTCGAGCCAGGCGCAGACGCTCAGGAACGACTCCAGGCCGCGCTGCTCGACGTCAAACCGGGCGATACGGTCGAGATCGCCGCCGGCCGTTTCGAGCTCACCGACGGGCTCTCGCTCGCGGTAGACCGCGTGAGGGTCCGCGGCGCAGGTCCGGACAAGACCATATTGAGCTTCAAGGGCCAGCTCGGCGCGGGCGAGGGGCTGCTCGTCACTTCGGACGATGTCGTGCTCCGCGGCTTCGCGGTCGAGGATACCAAGGGCGACGGAATCAAGTCCAAGGGTGCCGACCGGATCGTCTACAAGGACATCCGCGTCGAATGGACCGGCGGACCCAAGCCGACGAACGGCGCGTACGGCGTCTATCCCGTATCGAGCACCACGGTACTGATCGATGCGGTGACGGTGAAGGGCGCATCGGACGCGGGCATTTATGTCGGCCAGTCGGAGCAGATCGTGGTGCGCAACTCGACGGTGTCGGCCAACGTGGCGGGGATCGAGATCGAGAACAGCCGCCACGCCGATGTGTTCGGCAACACGGCGACGGGCAACACCGGCGGGATCCTGATCTTCGATCTTCCTAACCTGCCCAAGATGGGTGGAGGGCAAGTGCGCGTGTTCGACAACCGGGTCTTCGCCAACGACACGCCCAACTTCGCGCCCAAGGGCAACATCGTCGCGATGGTCCCCATGGGCACCGGCGTGCTGGTGATGGCCAACGACAATGTCCATGTCTTCGGCAACGAACTGCGCGACAATGCCACCAGCAACGTGATGGTGATCGCCTATCCGCAGAAATATGAGGATGCGAACTATAATCCGCTGCCGCGGCGGATCATCGTGTCGGGCAACAAGCACGGCCGCGCCGGCTTCGCGCCGCAGCTGCCGGGCGGCGAGCAGCTCGCCGCGGCGTTCGGCGGAAGCATTCCACCGGTGCTGTGGGACGGGATCGGCGGCAACGGATTGGGGCTGCGCGTCACCGACGATGTGCCGGTGCTGAGCATGGGGATGGCGCCGGGAATGTCGCCCGATCAGGCAAGGCCCGCGCCGGTCAAGCTCGATGGCCCGGCAGTCGCCGCACCCGCGGCCGTGGTGCTTCCGGCGGCGATGGAGGCTGCAGCCAGGTGAGGGCGCTCGCCGCAGCGACGCTGTTGTTCCTGACCGCGCTCGCCGCGCGGCCGGGGGAGGTCAACGACAGTGCAATCGTCGCGGCGGACTACGCACCGCGCCTTTCCGACTATGGCTTCTTCACCGATCTAGCACGGTCCACGCCCGCCAACCGCGTCGCGCCCTATGATCTGGAGACTCCGCTCTTCTCCGATTATGCCGACAAGCGCCGCTATCTGTATGTCCCGGGCGGCGCCAGGGCGCGCTACGATGGCGAGGCGGCGTTCGACTTTCCCGTCGGCAGCGCGCTGATCAAGACCTTCGGCTATCATCAGCAAGGCGCGTTCCGGCCGATCGAGACGCGGCTGCTGCTCCGCCGCGCGTCGGGCTGGGTCGCGCTTCCCTATGTATGGAACGCCGAGGGAACCGACGCGGTGCTCAAGCGCGCGGGCACCCGCATCCCCGTGACCTTCACCGACCCCTCTGGCGGCATCCAGCGCATCAGCTATGCGGTGCCCAACCAGAATCAATGCAAGGACTGCCATTCGCTTGGAGGCGCGATCGTTCCGATCGGCACCAAGGCGCGCTACCTGAATCACCGCGGGCAGCTCCAGACGCTGGTGAGGGCAGGCCTGCTCGACCGCGCTCCCGCCGACGCGCCGCGCATCGCTCGCTGGGACGATCCCGCCACGCCGCTCGACTCCCGCGCGCGAGCCTATCTCGAGATCAACTGCGCGCATTGCCACAATCCGCAGGGCGGCGCGTCGAACTCGGGCTTGTTCCTCGGCTGGCGCGAAGCCACTCCGGTGACGCTCGGCATCGGCAAGCGGCCGGTTGCCGCGGGGCGTGGAAGCGGCAACCGCGACTTTGCGATCGCGCCCGGCGAGCCCGATGCGTCGATTCTGATATACCGGATGGAAAGCACCGATCCGGGCATCGCCATGCCAGAGCTGGGCCGCGCGACGGTGCACAGGGAAGGCGTGGCGCTGCTGCGCGAATGGATCGCGGCGATGCCGGAAGAGCGCGGCGCGCACTAACTGTCGGCACCGGCCTTCGTGGCGGACGACGGCGCCCCTCAGAAAATCCCCAGGAACTTCTTGCGCTGCTTCTTCTTCTCGCCGCCCGATTGCTTGCCGCTCTCCGACTTGGCCGTAGTGCCGCGGCCGACATCGTCGCGCGGCCGGCCCTTGTCGTCGCGCTGTGCCCGGGCCGATGCACCGGCCAGCACCGGTCCGCAGTCTGCCGCCTTGGCGTCGCCCACGTCGACGAACGCGATCACCGCCGCCAGCGGGCTCACCAGCGCGCCCAGCCCCAGCCCAGCACCCGCACGGCCCAGCAGCTCGGGCGTGATCACATCGATCCTGGGCGCCGCGAAATAGCCGCCGATCCCCACCGGCGACTGGCCCGAGAACAGGCTGAACTTCTTGCTGTCCGCGCGGAAGGCAAGGTCGATCGTCTCGTTCTTGAAGCTGAATCCGCCGCGCCCCAGCATCACGTTCTTGGCAGTGTCGATCAGGATCGGGTCGGCCGCGGCGACGCCGTTCCGCACGCTGAATCCGATCAGCCCGCAGTTGATCTGCACCGGTTCCTTCAGCCGCTCCTCGAACATCTTCTGGACGAACACGCCGATGTCGAGCTCCGAAAGCTCGGTGTTGCGCGTCCAGAAGGTGCCGCGCGGCATGATGACGGCGATCCGCCCGTTCGAATTGGCCAGCGAATCGCGGACGCTGTTGCCGGTACCGGTCATCTGCACCCGCGCCTTGAGCGTGCCGCTGGTGCCCGATTGCTCGACCCCGAAGCCCGCGAGCAGCACCCCCATCGGCGTGGGCGACAGCCGGATGTCGTATTCGGTGAAGACCGGCTGGCGGCGCGCGTTGATCGTGATGTCGGAGTTCACCGTCCCGCGCGCCATCGAGAAGTTGAGCGGCGAGAGTTCGAGCAGCCGGTCCTCCAGGTCGAGCCCCAGCTTGATGTTGGAGACGGGGAAATTGTCGGCCCGCACCGTGCGCACGGTCCAGTCTACCTTGGCGTCGAAATTCCTGAGCGCCTCGATCCGGAGCGGTGCGTCGGGCAGCACGCGCGGAGTGCCGCCCACCCGCTCTACCGCGCCCGCCTTGCCCTGCGCGGCGAGCCTGTCGGGATTGTAGCCGATGAAGGGGCCGGCATCGACGATGTCGAGGACGCGTGTCGCAAGGTTCGCAGTGAGCAGCATCCGTGGCTCGCGCATCGTCACGGTGAAGCGCCCGGCGAGATCGCTCTCGCCGAACCGGCCGCGCAGGCCCGTGAAGCGCCATTCCGCACCTCGCTTGGTGAACGCCGAGCGAAGGCGATAGCTGCGCGTGTCGGGAACGGCGATCCCGGCGACCGTGAAGACATCGGCAAGGTTCTGCCCGCGCGCATCGACGTGCAGGTCGGCGCCTTCGATCTCGGTCGCGCCCGGCAGCGTTCCCGCGATGTCGATCCGAGTCCGAACGCCCTCGATGTGGAGCTGGAGCTGGTTGCGCCCGCCTGCAACCGTGGCGTTGGGGGTCAGCAGCGCCCCCGAGAGGGTGAACCGCGTGCCGCGCGCGGTGCCGTTGCCGTCGAAGCCGATCCGGCTCGCGAAGCGCGTGTCGCGCGCCTCCACCGTGTGGACGCGCAGTGCGGCCTCGATCTGCATCTGCGGATGGACGTAGCGGATCTGCGTACCCTGCACGAGCGCATGGCGGATGATCGGCAGGTCGAGCGGCTCGCCCTTCTTCTCGCCGAAAGTCCAAGTGTTGCGCTGGCCCGACCTGTCCCACTGGAGGTCGACATGCCCGTCCTGCAGGCCGAGCCAGTTGATGCGTTCCTTCCCCGTCACCAGGCTCCAGGTAGAGATCCGCGTATCGATTTTCTTCGCCGAGAAGAAATTGCCGCGTCCTGCCCATTCGGGATTGGAGACGGTGAGTCCTTCGGCCAGGAACTTGACGTTGAACGGCGCGAAATAAAGTTGGAAGTCGCCCGCGACCTTCACCTCGCGGCCCGTCTGTGCGGCGACGGTTCGCTCGAACGGCCCCTTGAGGAAGCGGCCCTTGGTGACGAACAGGATCGCCCAGGCAAGCACGATCAGCCCGATGATCGTAGTGACAACGGCGATCGCGCTGGCTAGTGGCGTGCCCAGCGCCCGCGCGGACCGCGCAGACGAGTCGCTCGGCGGGGAAGCGGCTTTTGCGGCTTCGATGGGCGAGTCCCGGTCGGCCATTGGAAGAAAAAGCCTGTCGCCGCCGAGGGTTCCGACTGCGGTTGCATTGCAGCGCGGTTGCGGCTATGCGCCCCGCTTTCCGCGATCGTAGGGATGCGCCGGCTGAATGGGCTGCCGCGCGTGTCCGCAATCGTCGAACTACAAGGAGACGAAAATGCCCAAGCTCAAGACGAAGAGCGGCGTGAAGAAGCGCTTCAAGTTCACCGCCACTGGCAAGGTGAAGCATGGAGTCGCCGGTAAACGCCACCGCCTGATTTCGCACAACGCGAAGTATATCCGCCAGAATCGCGGCACCTCCGTGCTCGCCGATGCCGATGTTGCCCACGTGCGCCTGTGGGCGCCGTACGGCCTGAAGTAAGGAGGGCCTGGACAATGGCACGAGTTAAGCGTGGCACGACCACCAAGGCGAAGCACAAGCGGATTTTGGATCAGGCGAAGGGCTATTATGGCCGTCGCAAGAACACGATCCGCATTGCGCGCCAGGCCGTCGAGAAGGCCGGCCAGTATGCCTATCGTGATCGCAAGGTTAAGAAGCGCACGTTCCGCGGCCTGTGGATCCAGCGCATCAACGCCGGCGTCCGCGCCGAGGGCCTGACCTATTCGCAGTTCATGCACGGGCTGAAGCTCGCCGGCATCGAGCTCGACCGGAAGGTCCTGGCCGACATCGCGATGCACGAGGCGGAGGCGTTCAGCGCCATCGTCGCGCAGGCGAAGGCGGCGCTGCCCCAGGCTGCGTAATCGCAGCTGACGCCAGAAACGAAATGGGGCGCTGGTGGGATGCCACCGGCGCCCTTTTTCTTGTCCACCGCAACGCGAACGCGAGGCGAGTCCAATGGCACTGCAGACTTGGTGGCTCTACGTCACCGCCGTGTTCCTGATCGCGGCGACGCCGGGGCCGAACATGCTCCATGTGATGGTGCAGAGCATCCATCATGGCACGCGCGCGCTCTTCTCGATGGCCGGGCTGATGAGCGCGGTGCTGCTGTGCCTGCTCGCCTCCGCCGCGGGGCTCGGCGCGCTGCTCAAGGCGGCGCCGATGCTCTACGATGCGTTGCGCTATGCCGGCGTGGCCTATCTCGTCTGGTTGGGCATCAAGGCGTGGCGCGCGCCGGTGAGCACGGGCGATGCTGCCGATCCGCGCACCCCGCCCTCGGCGCGCGCGCTCTACGCCGCGGGACTCGGCACCGGGCTTTCCAATCCCAAGCTGATCATCTTCGCTGCCGCGCTCTTCCCCCAGTTCATCGACACCGCCCGGCCGTTCTGGACCCAGCTCGGTATCCTCGTGGCGAGCTTCGTCGTGATCGAGGCCTTCTGGTACTCGGTCTATGCGCTCGGCGGGCGCTCGCTCGCGCGCTGGCTCGCCCTGGCGAACCGGCAGCGACTGTTCAACCGCGCGACGGGGCTGATGTTCATCGGCTTCGGCGGCGCGCTGCTCGGCAGCCGGGTCTGAGCGCGACCGCCGAACGGTGGTGACTAACTGTCCAGATACGCGCGGTAGAACACCGTGCGGAAGCTGCGCGTCCAGGGAACCACCACCTTGAGGCGGCCCTTGAGTGTGCTCTTCACCATCTGCTTGGCCGCCCAGAGCGGATGGTCGGTGCGGCGGCTCCAGTGTTCGACCCGGCCGAACCCGAGCCTGGCGAGCGTCTGCTTCATCTGCTCGACCCCCGAGAAGACGAGATGGTCAGGCAGCAGCAACTCGCCCGGATAATCGGCGCGTGAGGGGAGATCGCCGCCGTTCCCCGTCTCGACGAACAGCGAGCCGCCGGGTTTCAGCCGCGCGCGGATCAGCCCGCCGAAATGCTGGAAATCGGGGATGTGCGAGAAGACGTTGATGATCGAGATCACGTCGTAGCGGCCGTCGACTTCCTCCAGCGTCTGCGCGGTGATCGGAACCCCGCGCTGCTGCGCGCGCTCGACCTTCACTTGCATCGGATCGATGCCCATGGCCTGCACGTCGGGGAGCGCGCGCTGCACCGCCTCGACGAACTCGCCGTTGCCAGCGCCAACGTCGAGCCAGCTCAGCCCCTTCTCGCCCGCGAAGAAGCGCCGCACGATCCCGGCGTAGAAGGGCACCTTCCAGCCCTGGCGGCGGAGCCGCTGGTCTAGCACTCCGTCGTCGGTGGGGTGCACCCCGTCGCGCGCGGCGGCGGAAATGTCCTCCGATCGCGGGCGCTCGCGGATGTAGACGGTGCCGCAGCCGGAGCATTTGACGGCATTGTAGCCGATCTCCGATGCCCAATGCCTGTGCCCGTCGCTCTCGCAGCAGGGGCAATCGACCGTTTCGAGCTTCGCCTGCATCAACATGGCTTCGCCTCGTGCATACATTCGGCTGCCCGGTTGGTCTCATGATCCGGGACAGGCGAGAAGCGGGCTGCGCCGTGCCGCCCTGCGCCCGCGACGGGACGCTCGGGCAGGCGAATCTTGCGGGCGAGGCTTGACCTTGCCCGAACTCTGGGGTTCGGGCCTTTCCATGACTAGCGATCTCGAACAACTGCGCACCGATCTGCTCGCCTCGATCGACGCCGCGACGGAGCTCGACGCCGTCGAGGCGCTGCGAGTCCAGGCGCTGGGCAAGCAGGGCACGATCACCGGCCTGCTCAAGACGCTGGGCGGAATGAGCCCGGAAGAGCGCCAGGAACAGGGCCCGCGCATCCACGGGCTGCGCGAAGCAGTCACCGCGGCACTGGCGGAACGCAAGACGACGCTCGAGCGCGCCGCGCTCGACGCGCGGCTGGCGAGCGAGACGCTCGACATGACGCTGCCGGTCGATTCGCTCGGCACCGGCTCGGTCCACCCGGTGAGCCAGGTGATGGACGAGCTCGCCGAGATCTTCGCCGATCTGGGGTTCTCGGTCGCGAGCGGTCCCGAGATCGAGGACGACTGGCACAATTTCACTGCGCTCAACATTCCCGAAAGCCACCCCGCGCGGGCGATGCACGACACCTTCTATCTCGCCGGCGAGCATGAGAAGCCGATGGTGCTGCGCACGCACACCAGCCCGGTGCAGATCCGCACGATGCTGGCGAACAAGCCGCCGATCCGGATCATCGCGCCGGGCCGGGTCTATCGATCGGACTCGGATGCGACCCACACCCCGATGTTCCACCAGATCGAAGGGCTGGTGATCGACAAGGGGATCACGCTCGGCCACCTGAAATGGACGCTCGAGACCTTCCTCAAGGCGTTCTTCGAGCGCGACGACATCGTGCTGCGGCTGCGCCCGAGCTACTTCCCCTTCACCGAGCCTTCGGCCGAAGTCGACGTCGGCTATTCGGTGGTGAACGGCAAGCGCGTGATCGGCGGCGCGGAAGGCTGGATGGAAGTGCTGGGCTCGGGGATGGTGCACCGCAAGGTGATCGCCGCCTGCGGGCTCGATCCGGAGGAATGGCAGGGTTTCGCGTTCGGCACCGGCGTCGACCGGCTGGCGATGCTCAAATATGGGATGGACGACTTGCGCGCCTTCTTCGACGGCGATCTGCGCTGGCTCAGGCATTACGGCTTTTCGGCGCTCGACGTGCCGACGCTGAGCGGGGGAGTCGGCGCATGAAGTTCACGCTGAGCTGGCTCAAGGAGCATCTCGACACCGATGCGACTATCGATCAGGTCGCGGAGGCGCTGACGCGCGTCGGGCTCGAGGTCGAAGGCGTCGAGAACCCGGGCGAGAAGCTTGCCGGTTTCCGCGTGGCGCGCGTGCTCACCGCTGAGCGTCACCCGCAGGCGGACAAGCTCCAGGTTCTCACCGTCGACACCGGCGAAGGCGCCCCGCTCCAGGTCGTCTGCGGCGCGCCCAACGCGCGCGCAGGGCTGGTCGGCGTGCTCGGGCTTCCGGGCGCAGTCGTTCCCGTCAACGGCATGCAGCTCAAGGTCGCGGCGGTGCGCGGGATCGAATCGAACGGCATGATGTGCTCGACGCGCGAGCTCGAGCTCGGCGAGGATCACGAGGGGATCATCGAGCTTCCCGCCGACGCGCCCGTGGGCACCGCTTTCGCCGATTATGCCGATCTGAACGATCCGGTGATCGACGTCTCGATCACCCCCAACCGGCAGGACTGCATGGGCGTGCGCGGAATCGCGCGTGATCTTGCCGCCGCAGGGCTGGGGACGCTCAAGCCGCTCGGGATCGATCGGGTGCCCACCAGCGGCGCGGGCCCCGAGGTGCGGATCGAGGCGCCCGAGGGCTGCCCCGCCTATTTCGGCCAGACCGTCAGCGGCGTCACCAACGGTGCCTCGCCCGATTGGATGCAGCGCCGCCTGAAAGCGATCGGCCAGCGACCGATCTCGGCGCTGGTCGACATCACCAACTATGTGATGATCGACCTCGGCCGCCCGCTGCACGTCTATGACAAGGCCAAGCTGAGCGGCGCGCTGGTAGTTCGCCAGGCGAAGCCCGGCGAGCAGGTGCTCGCGCTCAACGAGAAGACCTATACGCTGGACGAGAGCGTGACGGTGATCGCCGACGATAACGGCGTGCACGACATTGGCGGGATCATGGGCGGCGAGGACACCGGCGTGTCCGAGGCCACCACCGAAGTGGTGATCGAATGCGCCTTCTTCGATCCCGATCGCATCGCGCGCACCGGTCAGAAGCTCAACCTGACCAGCGATGCCCGCTCGCGCTTCGAGCGGGGCGTCGACCCGGCGTTCCTGGAAGACGGGATTGCGATCGCGGCGCGCTATGTCGTCGATCTGTGCGGCGGCACTGCGAGCGAAGTCACTCGCGCGGGCGAGCCGCCGCTGGGCACGCGCAGCTATCCCTATGATCCGGCGCGTGCCGAGACGCTCGGCGGCCTCGCGGTGCCGGCCGAGCGGCAGAAGGCGATCCTCGAGAGCCTGGGCTTCACCGTCGACGGAGGCTGGAACGTCACCCCGCCAAGCTGGCGCCGCGACATCGACGGTCCCGCCGATCTGGTCGAGGAAGTGATCCGCATCGAAGGCATCGACAAGGTGCCGCCGGTGCCGCTCGACCGCGCACCCGGCGTCGCCCGGCCCACCGCCACGCCCGAGCAGAAGCTCGAACGCCGCCTTCGCCGCACCGCCGCGGCACGCGGGCTGCACGAAGCCGTGACGTGGAGCTTCATCTCGGAAGCCGAAGCCGCTCCCTTCGGCGGCGGTGCATGGACCCTCGCCAATCCGATCAGCGAGGACATGAAGGTCATGCGCCCCTCGCTGCTTCCGGGCCTCCTCGCCGCTGCCGAGCGCAACCTGAAGCGCGGCGCTACCGGCGCCCGGCTGTTCGAGATCGGCCGCCGCTACCTTGCCGATCAGGAGCGGCTGACGCTCGCAGTGGTGTTCGCAGGAGCGCGCGCGCAGCGCGGCTGGCAGAGCGGCAAGATGCAGCCCTATGGCGCGTTCGATGCCAAGGCGGAAGCGCTCGCGCTGCTCGAAGCCGCGGGTGCGCCGGTGGCCAACCTGCAGGTGATGGGTGAAGCGGGTGAGGTCTATCACCCGGGCCAGTCGGCCACGCTGCGTCTCGGGCCCAAGACCGTGCTGGCAGCCTTCGGCATGCTCCACCCGGCGACGCTCAAGGCCTTTGATCTCGACGGCGATGTCGCCGCGGTCGAGCTATACCTCGACGCGCTTCCGCCCAGGCGCGGCGCCGACAAGACCGGGGGTTTCATGCGCCCGGCCTATGTGCCGCCCGCGCTCCAGCCGGTGACGCGCGACTTCGCCTTCCTGGTGCCGGCCGAACTGGCGGCGGGCGATCTCGTCCGCACGGTGAAGGGTGCCGACAAGACAGCAATCGTCGACGCGCGGCTGTTCGACGTCTTCAAGGGCCAGGGCGTGCCCGAGGGCCAGAAGAGCCTCGCGGTGGAAGTCACCCTCCAGCCCGCCGAGAAGAGCTTCACCGACGCGGACCTCAAGGCCATTGCCGACAAGATCGTGGCGGCGGCAGCGAAGCTCGGGGCGGCACTCAGGGGGTGACCGGCACGGCGTGACACGTCGCTTCGGTCAACCTTCGTTCGGCAAGCTGTTCTTCCCTCTTCCTCGAAGGGAGGGGAAGTTGAGCGCACGAAGGCCGATCCAACCCTAGCGGAACCAGCCGAGCACGGTGGCGGTCAGCGGGTTGGCCGGATCGGCGAGCTGCCTGGCGGTGAGCGAAAGCGACACGATGATCAGCAGCGGGCGCGCGGCGCCGGCGCCGAAGCGCATCGCGACATGCGCGCCGAGCTGCGCGCCCGCCATGTTGGCGGCGGCCATGGCAAGGCCGATCAGCCACAGCACATGGCCGCCCAGGATCATCACGCCCAGCCCGGCCAGATTGCTCGCGAAGTTGAGCAGCTTGGTGTGCGCGACCGCACGGATCAGCCCCAGCCCGAACACCGCTACCAGCGCGGTGGTGAAGAACGAACCCGTGCCGGGCCCGAAGAATCCGTCATAGCAGCCGATCGCCATGGTGACGCCCACCAGCGCGCGCGGTCCCAGCAGGCTGTGCCTGTCCTCGTCGCTCATGCGCGGGCCGAACACGAAGTAGAGCGTGATCGCGACCAGCAGCAGCGGCAGGAATCCAGACAGGAAGGTGGGATCGATCCGGGTCAGGATATAGGCGCCCAGCCCGGCGCCGACGAAGGACCCCAGCGCCGGCAGCGCGAAGCGACGGAAGTCGATATGCCCCTTGCGGGCGAAGGCGATCACGGCGCCGGCGGTGCCGAAGCAGCTCTGCAGCTTGTTGGTGGCGATCGCCGATACCGGGGGCACGCCCGCGGCGAGCAGCGCGGGGATGGTGATGAGCCCGCCGCCGCCCGCGATCGAGTCGATCGTCCCGGCGATGAAGGCGGCGCCCATCAGCAGGGCCAGCAGCTCGATGCTCAATTCCATGCGGCCGCCGTACCAGCTTGGCCCTCCGCCGCAAGCGCGCGCCAGACCATTGCCCCATGGCGGCCGAGTGCGCATAGGCACGACACACGGCAAGGAGGACTCGCATATGCCCACGGTGTTGGTGACGGGTGCAACCGCAGGAATCGGCGAAGCATCGGTACGCGCCTTCGCGGCTGCCGGCTGGCACGTGATCGCTACCGGCCGGCGCAAGGATCGGCTCGACGCGCTCGCGACGATCATCAGCGAGAATCGCGTTCATCCGCTCGCCTTCGACGTTCGCGACGATGCGGCCCGCGATGCCGCGCTCGATTCGCTCCCCGAACCCTTCCGCGGCATCGATCTGCTGGTGAACAACGCCGGTCTCGCGCTCGGGCTCGAGCCTGCGCAGGAGGCGGATCTCGCCAACTGGACGACGATGATCGACACCAACATCACTGCGCTGGTCTCGATAACGCACAAGCTCCTGCCGCAGCTCATCGAGCGCAGGGGGGCGATCATCAACCTGTCGTCGGTTGCCGCCAACTATCCCTATCCGGGCGGCAATGTGTACGGCGCGACCAAGGCCTTCGTCCGCCAATTCAGCCTCAACCTGCGCTCGGACCTGATCGGCACCGGCGTGCGCGTCTGCTCGATCGAGCCGGGCATGGTCGAGACCGAGTTCACCCTGGTGCGCACCGGCAGCAAGGAATTCTCCGACAAGCTATATTCGGGCGTGAACCCGATGACAGCCGAGGATATCGCCAGGACGATCCTCTGGGTCGCCGAGCAGCCGCCGCATCTCAACATCAACTCGCTCGAGCTGATGCCGGTCAACCAGGCCTGGTCGCCCTTCCTCGTCCATCGCGAAGGCTGAGGCGCGCCGATGATCGAGATCGCGAGCGATGTGCTGTCGGCGTCGATCAACCCCTTTGGCGCCGAGCTCAGCCATTTGCGCGACGCCGAGGGGCGGGAGCTGATGACCAATGCGGACCCGGCTTTCTGGTCGGGCCGCGCGCCCTTGCTCTTCCCGATTGTCGGCCGCCTGAACGGCGACCGCTATCGCCTCGATGGGCGCGATTATCCGCTGCCCCAGCACGGGTTCGCGCGGCGCCAGCCATTCGAGCCGACCGAGCAAACGGCCTCGTGCGCGGTGCTCCGTCTTGCGAGCAACGACGATACCCGCGCAGTCTATCCGTTCGAGTTCGCGCTCGATGCTGCCTATGCGATCGAAGATGCGACGCTCTCGATCGAGATTACGGTCGCCAACGCCGGCGACGTGCCGATGCCCGCGAGCTTCGGCTTCCACCCCGCCTTCGCCTGGCCGCTCCCCTATGGCGGCGCGAAGGAGGATCACCGCATCGTCTTCGCCGAAGACGAGCCTGCGCCGCTCAACCGCATCGAAGGCGGGCTGATAGGCCCCGCCGATCGCCCGAGCCCGGTGGAGGGGCGCCTGCTCCGTCTCCACGATTCGCTGTTCGAATCCGATGCGCTCATATGGCAAGCCCCGCGCAGCCGCGCTCTCTCCTATGGCACTGAAGGCGGCCCGCAGCTCGACATTGCCTTTCCTGACATGCCCATGCTGGCGCTGTGGACCAAACCCGGCGCGCGCTTTCTCTGCGTCGAGCCCTGGCAGGGTCATGCCGATCCGCTGGGCTTCGAAGGCGAGATCTGGGAAAAGCCCGGCATGCTCCACCTCGCGCCCGGCGAGGCACGCCGCTTCGCGATGCAGGTGAGCTTGCGCGCCTGAAAACCCTGGCGATTGACCCGCCGCCAGAAATGCCTAGAAACCGCGCACGGCCACGCGCCGGGCGCTTAGCTCAGTTGGTAGAGCATCTCGTTTACACCGAGAGGGTCGGCGGTTCGAGCCCGTCAGCGCCCACCATATCCCGACGCATCACGAAGCCTTGAAGCTCGGCTTGCCGTTCGCCAGCGTCAGCGTGATGTACGAGTTGGCGCACACGTCGAAGCCGCTCCACACGGCGCTCGTGCCGTCCTCGAACGTGCCCTTGAGATCGTATTTGCAGCCGCTGGCCTTATCGAAGTGAATCGTGGTCTTGCCGCCGTTCTTTATCGTCGCGTCCTTGCGCATCTCGGCATCCACCTTGTTGGGCTGCCAGGTGCCGCTGCCCGCCGGCGCAAGCTCGATCGTCGTGATCGTCTTGCCGGCGTTGTTGGTGAGCATGAAGTCCCAGTCATCGGCCAGCGCCGGCGTTGCCAAGGCAAGCGCCGCCACTGCTGCAACCAGCCATTTCATCGCATTTCCCCTCCTGCGCGCCCCTTTTCTAATGGGGAGACTGCGCCTGTTGCATGCGCGGAGCAAGGGGCAAGGGATTCCCTCCTGGAGCGCCGTTCTAGAGCGCCCGCACCAGGCGCACGGCAAAGGCGATCCACGGGGGATCGGTCACCACCTGCTGGCGCGAGCCCGTGCCGAGCGGCAGCAAGTGGAGCTTGCCGGGGGCGTCCTCGCCCCCCAGCGCCTCGCGCCCGATCAACCGGGCGAACAGGAAGCGCCCGGCAGGTCGCGGGACCAGCACGTCGCGGTTGAGCGCCTGACCGAAATCGACAGGAGCGATCCGGCGGCACCAGATTTCGTCGCCCGCGCGATAGTCGCCGATCCCGCCACTCACGGTAACCGCGACAAGCTCGGGCTCCGCTCGGGGCGGCACCACCGCCGCGGCGCGACGCGGGGCCTGCGCACCGCTCGCGTCGAGCACGGCAGCGACTGCGATCTCGGGGCGTTCGGGCAGGCGTACGAGGTCGGAGGCATCCACCTCAAGCGCCGCCGCGATCCGGTTGAGCCAGCCGACCGACACGGTACGCGTGCCGGTCTCGAGCCGGCCGATCGTCTGCGCGGTGGTGGGGGGTACGCAGCGCTGCGCGACTTCCTCCAGCGTGAGCCCTTTTGCGCGCCGCACTTCCCGGATCGCCGTGATCATCGCGTGCCCCTCGGTGAACCAAATCGGTTTTCCTCTTTCCTACACTCGAGCCGTTGTGGCAAGGGCGAGTCATTGGAACAAAAGGAGATCAAAAATGCGCCGGCTCGTTGAACGCACGATCGATCCCGAGGTTAACGGGCGCGGCCGTCGCCGTAGCGTGACCGTGAACCTTGCTGAATCGCCGCTCTCCTGGCTGCGCGCGCATGGGCATGTCAGTCCCCGCCAGTTCGAGGCCGGGGAGCGGCTGCGCGCCGATTACGAGACCGCGGCGCTGGGCCCGCGGGTGACGATGCGCTGGGATCCGGCGCCGGCCGCCAAGGTTCGCCAAGGCCCGTCAGAGGCGCTTGACCCCACGCTCACCCAAATATCCGCCAAGCGCCGTTTCCATGCTGCGATCGGCACAGCAGGGCCGGGGCTGGGCGACGTGCTGTGGCGCGTCGTCTGCGCCGGCGAAGGGCTCACCGTTGCCGAAAAGGCCCTGGGGTGGCCGAGCCGCGCCGGAAAGCTGGTGCTCGGCTTCGCGCTCGATCGGGTTGCCGATCACTACGGACTCCACTGATCGGCGGAGAGCTGCGGAGGGCGGGCTGGGCTGGGTGACAATTCATCCCAGCTTCCTCCTGCGCATGCCCGACAGGAGCCGCCGAGGACGCGTTCGCAGCCTCGTCGAAGACCTGAAGGGCGTGGCGAAGGCAATCGCCTGACGCGTGGAACTCAGTCCAAGCCCCGCGCCGCGGCGATTGCGCGCACCTTCTCCGCGCGGCCAGGGGCGAAGCGCTCCACCATCGCGTGATAGCGCGCGAGCGTTGCGGGATCGGCACGCTCGGGCGAACCGCTGTCGAAGGGCGGGGCGGGGTCGTACTCCAGGCTCAGCTGGACGAACCGCGCATGATTCTCGCCGCGGATCGCTGCGGTGAGCGCCAGCGCGAAGTCGATTCCCGCCGTCACCCCACCCCCGGTCACTCGGTTACGGTCGAATACCACGCGCTCGGCCACCGGCTCGGCGCCGAACCAGGCGAGCTGATCGCGCGAGGCCCAGTGGCATGCAGCACGATAGCCGCGGAGCAGCCCCGCCGCGGCGAGCAGCAGCGATCCGGTGCACACGCTCGTCACCCATTGCGCGCCATCTGCCATTTGCCGCAGCCAGGCGAGCGTCGCTTCATCCTCCATTGCGGCGACCATACCGAATCCGCCGGGCACGCACAGGATGTCGGTGCGCGTGACTTCGTCGAAAGTCGCCGTGGGCGTCAGCGCGAACTGGCCGTCGGTCGGCACAGGCTCGCGTGTGCTGGCGACAAGGTCGAGCTTGGCATTGCCCAATCGCGAGAGCACCTGCGCAGGCCCGGTCAGGTCAAGCTGGGTGACGTTCGGATAGAGCAGGAAGGCAATGTGCAACGGGGCGAGTTCGGGCATGGCTGTCCTCCGGGATCGAGGGGGTGCCCAGGCGATGCGGCGTCGCGATCCGCGCTTCCCGATGGTGCTCCATCCAGTCGCCAGTCACGCGGACGCGCATATGCTAGCGCGCTTTTAGTCGAAGATCGATTCCTCCGTTCGCCCTGAGCTTGTCGAAGGGCGGTTCTCCCCGCGTGGGTAGGTCTTCCAGGAAGCGATCAGTGCCGGAAGTGGCGCATTCCGGTGAACACCATCGCCAGCCCCGCCTCATCGGCAGCGGCGATGACTTCCTCGTCGCGGATCGACCCGCCGGGCTGGATCACGGCGGTGGCGCCCGCTTCCACGGCTGCGAGCAGTCCGTCGGCGAAGGGGAAGAAGGCGTCGGATGCGACTGCGCTGCCGATCGTCCGCGGTTCGGCCCAACCTGCCTTGTCGGCGGCATCCTTGGCCTTCCACGCGGCGATCCGCGCGCTTTCCAGCCGGTTCATCTGCCCTGCGCCGATGCCTGCGGTGCTGCCGCCCTTGGCATAGACGATCGCGTTGGACTTGACGTGCTTGGCCACCGTCCAGGCGAACAGGCAGTCGGTGAGCTCCTGCTCGGTCGGCGCGCGCCTGGTGACGGTCTTCAGCGCCTCGCGCGTGATCATGCCATTGTCGCGCGACTGGATAAGGAAGCCGCCCGCGATCGATTTCATCGCGCGGCCGCGCCGTGCCGGATCGGGCAGCTCGCCGGTGAGCAGCAGCCGCAGGTTCTTCTTGCGCGCGAACACTTCGCGCGCCGCTTCGTCCGCATCGGGCGCCGCGACGACTTCGGTGAAGATGCCCGAGATCGCCTCCGCGGTCGGGCCGTCGAGCGGCCGGTTGACTGCGATGATCCCGCCGAACGCCGACACCGTGTCGCATGCGAAGGCCGCCTGATACGCCTCGATCAGCGTGTCGGCCGAAGCGACTCCGCACGGATTGGCGTGCTTGACGATCACCACCGTCGGCGGGCCGTCGCGGAACTCGCTGACCAGCTCGAGCGCCGCATCGGCGTCGTTGTAGTTGTTGTAGCTGAGCTCCTTGCCCTGAACCTGCTTCGCCTGGGCGATGCCGTTCACCCCGCCCGCGGCCTGGGTGTAGAGCGCGGCGATCTGGTGCGGGTTCTCGCCGTAGCGCAACTCGGCCTGCTTGATCATGGGCACGCTCACGCTCTCGGGGAAGCGCTCGCCCTGATCGACATGCGCGAACCAGCCGGCGATCGCCGCGTCATAGGCGGCGGTCGCCTGATAGGCCTTCATCGCGAACCGGCGGCGTTGCTCGAGCGTGGTGCTGCCGCCGTGGACCAGGGGATAGTCGGCGGGGTCTGTGAGGATGGCGACCGATTCGTGGTTCTTGGCCGCCGAGCGAACCATCGAGGGGCCGCCGATGTCGATATTCTCGATGATCTCCTCGCGCTCCGCGCCGCGCGCCACGGTTTGGGCGAAGGGATAGAGGTTGACCACCACCAGGTCGATCGCGCCGATCGCATGCTCTTCCATCGAAGCGACGTGCTCGGGGTTGCCGCGCACGGCGAGCAGTCCGCCGTGCACCTTGGGGTGGAGCGTCTTGACGCGGCCGTCCATCATCTCGGGAAAGCCGGTGAGGTCGGAGATGTCGCGCACGTCGAGCCCCGCGTCGCGCAGCGCCTTGGCAGTGCCGCCGGTCGAGACGAGCTCGACTCCCTGGGCGGCCAATGCTTGGCCGAGTTCGACGATGCCGGTCTTGTCCGAGACCGAAAGGAGCGCGCGCTTGATCTTGACCTGGTCCATGGTCGCGCCCTCTTCCGGATCGGACGCGCCGGGGCAAGCCCCTATTTGGCTCGATGGAAGAGCCAACTCATGTTTGCGCCGCCCACGGGCGCCTGTGCGGCCATGACCAGTTGCCGGGACGGGACCGCGCGGCCACGCGCGTCGATCCAGAGGCTTTCCTCTACTGCAAGCGCGCCGCCCTTGCAGCGGAACTGCCACAGCCGGCCCCGCGGCGTGCGCAGGATCGCCGCCTGGCCGTCCGCGGTGGGCGTTACTTCGATCTGCGGGTGGAGGTGAAAGCGCACTGCGAACGGAGTCTCGCCCTTGCGCCGCACCCGGCCAGCCGGCAGCAGCAGGTCTTCGCCGCGGACGTCGCGTCCATCGGGCGACAGCGTGATCACGCGGCGGTGGAGCAGTCCGAAGCGGCGGACATAGCCGTCGTGGCTCGCCTCGATCCGGCTGCCGCTCTCGGTCTCCTGCCGCGCGAGCTCGACTTCGACCACACCGCGGCCCAGCGTGCCGTCGTGGAGAATCGCAGTCGAGTTGCTGTCGCCGACCACCAGCGTCGAGTGCGCTGCGGTGGTGCGCAGCCCCTCGACCAGCGCGGGCGGAAGCTGGCGCAATCCCGCGCGTGCGCCGCCGCAATTGACTATGATCCGGTCGGGACCGTCGGAAAGCTCGAAAGCGAGCGTCGAGGCGCAGCCGGTGGCCGCCACGCGCGTGACCGGCGGGGGCGCCGCGTCCATCATCAGCACTGCGCCGCCGGCAGCGAGCCGCTGATAGCCCCATTCGCGCGCCTGCTTGAGCGGACGCGTTCGCACGCCGGTGGCTTCGATCGCCTGCTCGATCACTTCGCCCGGCACGGGGGCGGAACCCTGCCAACTGCCGAGTCCGCCGTCGCCGTGGCAGAGGCCGAGCAGTGCCGCCACCGCGCGCGCGCGTGCGGCCAGCACGAAATCGGGTGCCTCCAGTCGGCGGGCGTCATAGGTTTCGATCAGCAGCGTCAGGAGCTGGATCGTCTCGATCTGGTCGGCGGGTGAGCGCGAGACGACTCCGCCGTCGTCGGACATCGACTGGCCGATCGCGCGCCGGAGGCCTGCCTCGCCGAAAGTGCGCCGCGGGTCGCCGCCGGGCATGACGAGGCCTGCCGCAAGCACGCCGCACCATGCTGCGATCCGCGCCACGCCCGGCGGGGCGCGATCGGCGGAACGATCGAGGTGGCGGGCGCCACGCGCGAGCGCGTGGAGCACGCTCGAACGATAGATCAGGTCGGCGGACGAGAGGATCAGCGGCGCGTGGGCGATCCAGAAGAGGATGCGGCGGCCCCACAGATCCGGCCGCCAGGCCGCGTCGCTCACCTTCTCGCCATGGACGGCGATCCAGCGCTGCATGATCGCCTCGGCGATCGGCGCGCCCTGGACGCGCAGCGCGACGCTCGACAGATCGCGCAGCCAGGCGAAGCTCTGGAGATAATCGTCGAAGCGACGCGTCCAGTCCGGCCGCGCAAAATCGAGTCCCTCGATCTCGTGCAATTCACCCTGGAAGAGCATCATGCCTTCGAGCAGCGCCTTGCCGCGCTCGGCATCGCCGAAGAAGGGGTCGTCCGGGACGGTGATCAGCTTGAGCGGGTAGCGCCCCGTGAGGCGCATCGAATGGAGCGGCGTACCCCAGGTCAGCCGCTGGAAACGCTCGGCGATCCGCTCGCCCAGGCTCTGCCCGTGACCGCCGGCCAGCCGGATGAGCCGCTTGCCCTCCTCGATCCCGTCGGCGCCGGGACCAGGCCTGGTGTCGTTCACGCGCCCCTTAGCGCGGCGATGTTCGCGGCGTATTGGCTGGGGCCGCCGGTGAAGGTCGCGGTTCCGGCGACCAGGGCGTCGGCGCCCGCGGCAATCACGCGCGGCGCGGTCTCGCGATCGACGCCGCCGTCGACCTCCAGGTCGATCGCCCGGCCGCTCGCGTCGATGCGGCGGCGCAGCTCGGTGATCTTGGGAAGCTGGCTCTCGATGAACTTCTGCCCGCCGAAGCCAGGGTTGACGCTCATCACCAGGATCAGGTCGACCAGGTCCATCACATGCTCGACCACATCCACCGGAGTCGCGGGGTTGAGCACCACGCCCGCGCGCTTGCCCAGCGCCTTGATGGTCTGGAGGGTGCGGTGGAGGTGCGGGCCCGCCTCGGGATGGACCGAGATCGTGTCGGCGCCCGCATCGGCGAAGGCCGCGAGCAGCGGATCGACCGGCGCGATCATCAGATGGACGTCGAACGGTTTCGCGGTGTGCGGGCGCAGCGCCTTGATGACCGCTGGCCCGATGGTGATGTTGGGCACGAAATGCCCGTCCATCACGTCGACGTGGATCCAGTCGGCGCCGGCGGCGTCGATCGCGCGGATTTCATCGCCCAGTCTGGCGAAATCGGCGGAGAGGATCGAGGGGGCGATGCGGATTGCGGGCATGCATGGTCCTTAGCATGGCCCGAATCGCGTGCAACCGGCTGGGTGCGGCCGTTCGCCCGATCAGGGACTCGGGTGGACCCTAATCCTTGCTCACATGCTCTTTCTTGCCCTTGCGCTTGGTGTGGGCGAGCTCCTCAAGCTCCTTCTCGGTCATCGATTCGACCATCTGCTTCGATGCGCCCTTGAGCTCGGACTTGGGCGTGTCGCCGCGCTTGGCCGAGAGAGCGGCGCCGGCCGCCTTTTGCTGGGCTGCGGATTTGGCAGGCATTTCGTTGCTCCTTGACTGTGCGCCATCAACCGGGATCGTGCCGCTCCCGTTCCCCGAAGAGGCTTTTCCATGCACGTCACGCACGATCCCGCCGCCCCCGCCGCCGACACCATCGGCTTCGACCAGTTCCTCGCGGTCGACATCCGCGTCGGCACGATCGTCGAGGCGCTGCCTTTCCCGGAGGCGCGCAAACCCGCCTATCGCCTGCTGATCGACTTCGGCCCGGCGATCGGGCGCAAGCGCTCTTCGGCGCAGATCACCGAAAATTACGCGCTCGAAGACCTGCCCGGGCTGCAGGTTGCCGCAGTCGTCAACTTCCCGCCGCGCCAGATCGGGCCGGTGATGTCCGAAGTGCTGACGCTCGGCTTCCCCGACGCGGACGGCAGGGTGATGCTGTTCCACCCGAGCCGCCCTGTCCCGAACGGGGGCAGACTCTTCTGAGCGCGGGTTATTGACGGCGGCACGCGCCGGCATAGTCTCCCCTGCATAAAAACAGGAGGGGATTCACGCAGTTGAGAGTCGCACTCGCGCTCGCCGCAGCGGTGCCGGCGGCGTTCGCCGTTCCGGGTCTCGCACAGGATGCGCAGTCGGACGAGGCGCTCGCCGACAAGGTGATCACCAACACCAACCCGGCGAGCTTCCAGGCCTATGGCTTCACGCCGCCGCCCAAGGTGGTGAAGGACGGCGCGGTCCAGGGCGGCAAGGCGCTGCGGCTTCCGGTCACCGGGGCCGGCGATCCGTGGAGCATGGGCGTCAACGTGCCGCTGCTCCAGCCGGTCAAGGCGGGCGACCGGCTCGTCCTTGCCTTCTACGCCCGGGTCAGCAAGCCGGCGGACGGCGCCGCCACCGCCAAGATCGCGGGTGCGCAGATCCAGCTTTCCGCAGCGCCCTACACGGCGCTCTTCACCAAGCCGTTCGACGTCACGCCCGAATGGCAGTTCCTGCAAGTCGCCGGCAGGGCCGACAAGGATTATGCCGCGGGCGCGCTCTCGGCTGCCTTCCACGTCAACACCGGCAAGCAGGTGATCGATCTGGGTCCGGTCGCGGTGCTCAACATGGGGCAGTGAATCAGGCGCGCCGTGCCGTGACCAGATAATCCAGGCTGGTGTCGTCGCTCAGCACGAAGCCGCGCGCGGCGGAGAAGCCCAGGCCGCGGATGTCGCCGACCTGGAGCCCCGCGCCTTCGAGCAATGCGCTCAGCTCGCCGGGGGTGAGGAAGGCCTGCCAGTCGTGCGTGCCCCTGGGTATCGCGCCGGTGCCTTCGCCGATCGTGATCATTGCGAGGCGCGAGAGCGCGGTGCGGTTGGGAGTCGAGAGGATCATCAACCCGCCGGGCGCGAGCGCGCCCGCCAGCCCGGCGACGAAGCTCGCCGGATCGGCGACATGCTCGATCACTTCCATCGATACGACCAGGTCGAACTGGCGCCCCGCCAGGTTCTCGATCCCCCCGGCGATATATTCGATATCGAGGCCCATCGCGGCGGAATGCGCGATTGCTGCACCGATATTCTCGGGTGCGGCGTCGACGCCCGTCATCCGCGCGCCGAGCCGGGCCAGTGGCTCGGTGAGCAGCCCCGCGCCGCAGCCAACGTCGAGCCCGGTCCGTCCCGCGAGCGGGGCGAAGGAGGTGCCGTCACCGTCCCAATGCGCGTCCACTGCCTCGCGCACATAGGCGAGCCGTGCCGGGTTCAGCCGGTGGAGCATCGCCGAGGAGCCCCTGGGATCCCACCAGTCTTTCGCCAGCCTGCCGAAATGCTCAGCTTGGGCGGGGTCAATCGTTGCTTTGGTTGCGCTAGCCATGCGCGCCTCCTATCAGGGCGCCCCATCTCTCCCAAGGCCCGGAAACAAGCAACCAGCCATGGCACGCATCGTGATGAAGTTCGGCGGCACCTCGATGGCCGGCATCGAGCGTATCCGGAACGTCGCGGCGCGCGTCAAACGCGAGTGGGAGGCGGGCAACCAGGTTGCAGTCGTCGTCTCGGCCATGGCGGGCGAGACCGACCGGCTGGTGGGCTTCTGCCGCGAAGCCTCGTCGCTGTACGACACGCGCGAATATGACGTCGTCGTCGCATCCGGCGAGCAGGTGACCAGCGGGCTGCTCGCGATCGCGCTCCAGGCGATCGGCGTGCCCGCGCGCTCGTGGCTCGGCTGGCAGCTGCCGATCCGCACCAGCGACGCGCACGCATCGGCCCGGATCGAGGACATCGACACCACCGCGCTCGACGCGAGCCTGGCAAAGGGCGAAGTCGCGGTGATCCCGGGCTTCCAGGGGCTTGCCGAGGGCGCCGAAGGGGAACAGGGGCGGATCACCACGCTCGGCCGCGGCGGATCGGATACCAGCGCAGTCGCGATGGCCGCGGCGATGAAGGCCGACCGCTGCGACATCTACACCGACGTCGACGGCGTCTACACCACCGACCCGCGCATCGTCCCCCGGGCGCGCAAGCTGAAGCGGGTCACCTATGAGGAAATGCTCGAGCTCGCGAGCGTCGGCGCCAAGGTGCTCCAGACGCGTTCGGTGGGTCTCGCGATGAAGGAGAACGTCCGCGTCCAGGTGCTTTCGTCGTTCATCGACGGACCCGGAGCGGACAGCCTGCCCGGAACGATGATCGTGGGCGAGGAGGAGATCGACGAAATGGAACGCCAGCTGATCACGGGCATCGCCCACGACAAGAACGAAGCCAAGGTCACGCTCACCAACGTGCCCGATCGCCCCGGCGCGGTGGCGTCGATCTTCACCCCGCTCGCCGACGCTTCGATCAACGTCGACATGATCGTGCAGAACATCGCGCATTCGACGGGCTCGACCGACGTGACCTTCACCGTGCCCACCGCCGAGCTCGCCCGGGCGCTCGACGTGCTCGACCGCGAGAAGGACAGCATCGGCTATGCCGAGGTGCGGCACGATACGCGCGTCTCCAAGGTCTCGATCGTCGGCGTCGGCATGCGCAGCCATGCGGGCGTCGCGGCGACGATGTTCAAGACGCTGGGCGACCGCGGGATCAACGTCCAGGCGATCACCACCTCCGAGATCAAGGTCTCGGTGCTGATCGACGAGGACGAGACCGAGTTGGCGGTGCGCATCCTGCACACGGCCTATGGGCTCGACGCCGAGGCCGAGCCCGCAGCCTGAGTCGCGGCGCCCGCCGGGTACCCGGGATATTCCACCAGATGGTTGACCATGCGGTTGACTCCCGCATTCCGCCTGCGGATCGTTCAACCGGATGGTTGAACGAAAAGCACGGATTTCCGCCGAAAACGGCCGATCCAGCTTGACCTGCTTGACTCGTCTGCACGTTTTCGCGCGGGGTGAGTCAGGCTGCGCACGGCCGAGGGGACAAGGATCTCGTATCGACCAGGGTAGAGCAGGCGAAATCCTACTTTGCCACCCGGTTCCGGCGCGGGGCCATGTCCCGGGCGAAATTTTCCGGACATGTTTCGGACGCGCTGCCGCCCCAAGGCCGGGGCATCGGGCGAGGGTTCGGACCGCCGCGTCCGCGGTGCTCGGGAGGGGCTGACGGTTGGCGATTCGCTCGGGCCTCTATGGACTACGGCTCTCGCTCGGGCGGAGGGGCGCGGCGCTGCTGCTCGCGCTGGCGGTGGAGCTGCTGCTCGCGCTGTTGCTGCTGCTGTTCCTCGCGCCGGTGCTGTCGGGGAAGAAGGAGGCGCCGGTGCCGACGGTGTTCGGGATCGATCTGAAGGGCGACGATGCTCCGGCCGCGCCCGAGCGCGACACTGCCGAGCCCAAGGCCGGACGCGCCGCTGGCGGTGCCCAGCGCCCCGCGCCGCCCGAGCCTCCGAAGGTCGAGCCGCCGCCGGTCGTCGAGCAGCCCGAGCTGCCGCTTCCGTTCATCCCGCTGACTCGCCGCGATTATGCGGCGTCCGACCTCGCCCGGCTGCGGCCGGCGCCGCCGGGCCCGGCTGCCGAGTCGGACCGCGAGGCCGAGGGCGCGGGAACCAGTGCGGGCGACAGCCCGCTCGCCGGGGGCAGGGGGCCGAACGGCGAGCCGCTCTACGCGGCCGAATGGCACACCCGCCCGACCAATGCGCAGCTCGCCGGCTATCTCTCGAACCGCGCCCGCGGCCCCGGCTGGGGGCTGATCGCGTGCCGGACCGTTGCCGGCTACCGCGTCGAGGATTGCCAGGAGCTGGGCGAATCGCCGCGCGGATCGGGCTATGCCGGATCGGTGCGCCAGGCGGCGTGGCAGTTCCGCGTGCGGCCGCCGCGCAAGGGCGGGCGCGAGATGGTGGGCGCCTGGGTGAGCATCCGGATCGATTACCGGCGCGAATGATCGCTTGAAGCTGCGGGGCGGCCGGAACGAGACGCGCTCCGGCTGGTTCCGGTGCTGACGGACTGCGGCACGAGGCTCGTCCGCATGGGAGGCGCCGATGCTCGAACATGTCCCGCACTGGCTGGGGAGCGCACTCAAGGGGCTGCGCGCCGGCGCCGACAAGCTGGCGATCGCGCATCCCGAGCTCGGCGCCTTCGAGGCTTTGCACATTGCCAGCCCGGCATTTGCAAATGGTGCGCGCATGCCCGAACGCTTCACCGCGGACGGCGAAGGCGTCTCGCCACCGCTGTTCTGGACGGGCGTGCCCGAAGGGGCCGAGCGGATCGCGCTGATCGTCGAGGATCCCGACGCGCCGACGCCGCAGCCCCTGGTCCACGCGCTGATCTGGAACCTGCCGCCGCAGGAAGGCGAGCTTCGCGAGGGCGCGATCCGGCCGGACGGCGCGGGCGGAGTCGGCGGCAGCGACGTGGGGCGCAACTCGTACCTCGGCGAAGGCTGGCTGCCGCCCGATCCCCCGACCGGCCACGGCGCGCACCATTATGCCTTCCAGCTCTTCGCGCTCGGCCCGGGGCCGGATGCCGGGGATTCGCCGGGGCGCGGCGCGCTGCTCAAGGCGATGGCGGGGCGCGTGCTCGCCGCCGGGCTGCTGACGGGCATATATTCGCGTGGCGAGGAAGCGATGATCGGGCCGGCGGGCGAGGGCGCGGTGGCCTGAGGGCGCCCGCCGGTAGATTGCAATCCTCGCCTGGCGGGCAGGGCGATTGTATATGGAAGTTCCGTTTGCCCTGAGCTTGTCGAAGGGCCGCTTTTTCTTCGCCGCGAACGCCCGGCACGAAGAACGTCCTTCGACAGCCCAGGACGAACGGAGATTTGCCGAATCCCTTCTCAATCGGCGACGCATTCCATATGCGATTGCGCTGCTGCGAGCAGGGAGGGGAGAGCGCTGGAGCTGGAACCCGATACGTCCTAGACTCTGCAGGACATTGGGAGGGGAGGACTAGATTCATGCCGAAGTTCGTCGCGCGTCTGTTGCTTGCGCTTTCGGTGCTGCTCGGCCTTGCCGCCTCGGCCGCGAACGCTGCGCCCGAGCCCGGACCCAAAATTCTCGTCTTCTCGCACTCGACCGGCTTCCGCCACACTTCGATCGAGGCCGGCGTGGCGGCGCTCCAGGCGATGGGCAAGCGGCGCGGCTTCGAAGTGGTGGCGAGCGCGGATCCCGCGGTGTTCAGCCCGCAAGGGCTGCGCGGCGTGAAGGCGATCGTGCTGCTCAGCACCACCACCAAGCCCGACGATCCCGCCTCCGAATGGTTCGTCGGTTCGCGCCGCGACGCGCTCCAGCGCTTCGTGCGCGGCGGCGGCGGCATCGTCGGCATCCATGCCGCGGCCGATTCGCACTATCACTGGCCCTGGTACGGGCGGATGATCGGCGGCTGGTTTCGCAGCCATCCCAAGGGGACGCCCAGCGGCGTGGTGACGCTAGCCGAGCCGCGGCATCCTTCCGCGCGCGGGCTCGCATCGCCCGAGCGGCGTACCGACGAATGGTATTATTTCGAGGACTATGATCCCACGGCGCGGCTGATCGCCTCGCTCGATCCGGCGTCGATCGGCGAGAAGCAGGTCAACCCCAAGCCCATGGCCTGGGCGCACGAGTTCGAAGGCGGGCGCGTCTTCTACACGGCGATGGGGCACACGGCGGAGAGCTTTGCCGAGCCGTGGTTCGTGAAGCACCTCGAAGGCGGGATCGACTGGGTGCTGCGGCGGTAGGCGGGCCGGAATCCCTCTACGCGAGGGACAGGATTCCCCTCCCTGCAAGGAGGGGAGTAATCCTGCTCACCCGTTGATCACCGTCCCCCCGTTCGGGTGGAGCACCTGGCCGGACATGTAGCTGGCGTCCTCGCAGGCGAGGAACAGGAAGCTGGGGGCGACTTCGTTGGGTTGGCCGGGGCGGCCCATCGGCGTGTTCTTGCCGAAATCCTTGAGCTTCTCCGGGCTCGCGCCGCCCATCGGATTGAGCGGAGTCCAGATCGGCCCCGGTGCGACGGCATTCACGCGGATGCCCTTCTCGATCAGATTCTCGGAAAGGCTGCGGGTGAAGGCGGTGATCGCGCCCTTGGTCGCACTATAGTCGAGCAGCTCCTTCGATCCCTGATACATGGTGACCGAGGTGCAGTTGATGATCGACGCGCCCTGCTTGAGGTGCGGCATCGCCGCCTGCACCAGGAAGAACATCGAGAAGATGTTGGTCTGGAAGGTGCGCTTGAGCTGCTGCTCGGTGATGCCGGTGATGTCCTTGTCGGGATGCTGCTCGCCGGCGTTGTTCACCAGCACGTCGATCCGCCCGAACTTCTCGATCACCTGCGCGACGGCGCGATCGCAGAAATCCTTGTCGCCCAGGTCGCCCGCAATGGTGAGCGCCTCGCGTCCCTCGCGGCGGACGATTTCGGCCGTCTTTTCCGCGTCGTCGTGCTCGCACAGATAGAGGATCGCAACGTCGGCGCCCTCGCGCGCATAGAGCGCAGCGACGGCGCGGCCGATGCCGCTGTCGGCACCGGTGACGATCGCGACCTTGTCCTTCAATCGGCCGGAGCCGGGGTAGCGGGGTTCCCAATCGGGCTTGGGCTCGAGCGCGCTCTCGTGTCCGGGCAGCGCGTCCTCGTGAATCATTTCGACGGTTTCGGTCTCGCTCATCGACTCTCTCCCTTGCGGAGCTTGCCGGGGAAACCGGTGCGGAACGCCTTGGGTTCCGCATTCTGCCGCTGCGGCGGCAGGTTCAGCCGAAGAAGGCCGAACCCGCGCCGCCGGCGGCGGTGGTCACCAGCGCAGTGAGCGCCAGCGCCGCGAGCATGCTTATCGCCATGCCTATCCTCTCCTTGTCCCGCACGCGCATCAGGCGACGGCGGGGATCACGGTGGTGGAGAAGAGGACCATCGCGGCGGTGAAGACAACCGCACCGAAGAGGGCCACCGAGTGCTGGATCGATTCGAGACGAGCGTTCATTGCAGTTACTCCCTGTAGATCGGCGTTCCGGACCATCCGTCGGCCGATGCGAGATGTTTTGCAGGGAGCGTGCCAGTTTTCTAAGTTATTGAGATTACGTCATGCGGCTGGCTGCCCATGTCCGGGTTGGGAAAATTCACACGTAAAGTTGGCGTAAAATACCAATCAAAGCGGACAGCGACTGTCCGGAATCGGTCAGCCCCCCAACCGGTCAGCCGACGTGGAGGCAGTTCCGCCCCGCGGTCTTGGCGGCATAGAGCAGGCGGTCGGCGCGCTGGTAGACGGTCGTATAGGATTCGCCGCGTGCAGCGGTGAGGCCGGCGGAGAAAGTGATCTCGCCCAGCCGCTCGTCGCTCTCGCGCAGCCGGTAGCGCTTGGTCGCGACGCTGGCGCGTGCGGCGTCGAGCGTGCGGCGCGCCAAGTCGATCGAAAGCCCCGAGAAGAGGATGGCGAATTCCTCGCCCCCGTAACGGGCCACGAGCTGGCCGTCGCAAGCGGCGGCGAGCGCCTCGCCGATCGCCTTGAGCACGCGGTCGCCCACGGCGTGGCCGAACCGGTCGTTGACCGACTTGAAGTGATCGACGTCGCACACCGCGATGCACAGCTGCGCGCCGGCATTCGCCTGCGCGGCATAGGCTTCCTCGAACGCGCGGCGGTTGGCGAGGCCGGTCAGCGGATCGCGCCGGGCGTTGTCGCGCGCCTCTTCGAGCTTCTTGCGCAGCTCGTTGGCCTCGCGCGTCGTCGATTCCAGCCGCGCTTCGGCGGTGCGGACGCGCTGGAGCATCGCCGCGGTGATGCTCGCGACCTCGTCGATCATGATCGACCGCGCGCCCTTGTCGGCCGAGCGCGAGATGGCGGCGGCGCTGGCGGCGAGATCGCGTCCGAAGCCTTCGGTCTCGGCGCGCATCGCAGTCACGATATCGGCGAAGCCTTGGACATGGACCTGGGTCTGGGCCACCAGTCCCTCGGCGTGGCGGTCCGCGCCGTTATCGCTGTCGATCGCCCGCGCTTCGCCGCCGAGCGCCTCTACGTCGCGCCGGGTGAGCCGCGCGCCGTCTTGCGTGAACGCCCGGACCGCGCGCGCCAGCGGCCCCTCGGGATCGGCGAGCAGATGATGGGCGAAGGCGAAGTTGGCGGGATCGGGGTCGAGCCCGTGCTCGAACAGGAAGCCGCCGATTCGCTCGTAAAGGTCGCGCGCGGAATCGCCTGCTGTCCCCGCCCTGACGGCACTGGTTCCCGCCATTAGCTTACCCCGTCGACCCTTCCGCAGCATGCTTGCGTCGGGCCCGACCTAGCGGGGCAACTGCTAATATTGCGTGAGCAAAAGCTCCGCCCGGCAGGATTTCGTCGCGTTTGAGACGATCAGGTCCGGGGGCGGTAGCTCCGCACCGCGTCGAGCGTCATCCGCACATGATCGTTGGGGTTCATGTCGGTGTGCGCGAAGATCACGCGGCCGTTGGGCGCGATCACGAAGCTCGTGCGGCTGGTGACGCTGGTCGCGGTGCCGTCCGCCTTCTTGAGCAGCACGTCATAGCCCTTGATCACCTGCGGACTCGCGGCGGCGACCGCGAACTTGCCCGCGCAATGCTCGGCCGAGAAGCGCTGGAGCTGGTCGACGTTGCCCGCGGTCATGCCGATCACCGTGGCGCCGGCCTTCTGGAACTCGGGGAGGGCGTCCGCAAAGGCCTTCGCCTCGATATTGCAGCCCTTGGTGAAGGCGGCGGGGAAGAAATAGAGCACCACCGGCCCCTTCTTGAGCGCGGCCTTGAGGCTCACCGTCAAGGGCTTGCCGGCCATCGCGCCGCTGGCGGTGAAGTCCGGCGCCGCCGCACCGGGCGCCAGCGCGGCGGTGGCGGGAACGCCCAGCGAAAGGGCGAGGGCGGCGAAGAGCAGGCGTGCGCGCATCGGCAATTCTCCCGGGGAAACACGCGCATCCTACGCTCAGCCGTGCCGCGGCGCTAGCGCGTCAGTGCGATGCCGAGCCGGGCGTGGGTATCGTTGACGCGATAATCGTCGAGCGCCTCGCCATAGCCGGTGAAGGCCTGGCCGAAGAGATAGAAGCCAATGCCGCCGCCGATCGGCGCGAGCGGATAGGAGACGAACAGCTCGGCGCCGCCCCGGCCGGTCTCGAAATTGCCGCGGCCGGTGAGCGCGAGCTTGAGCCCGTCCTTCTGCTGGATCGCCGCGGCGAGCGACGTGTAGCCGTAATAATCCTTCACGTCGGGCGCATTGCCGGCGCGGCCGACGTAGAACCACGCCTGGGGCGCTACATCGAGCCGCCAGTCGCTGCCGAGGTCGAAGCTCTTCTCGGCGCGCAGGAAGATGCGGTTGACGTCGATCGAGTCGGGATCGCCGCGCCCGTTCGAATCGTGCCTCCAGCCAAGCGCGATCCTGGTGGTTTCGTCGAACGGAATATCGGCATAGACTTCGGGGCTGTAGATGGTCGATCGGAACGGACCCGACGGCTGGTCGAGCGCCCAGAACATCGTCTGGGTATAAGCGAAGCGCAGGTTGCCGAGCTGGAGCGGCGCATCCTGGGCAAAGGGGCGGAAGGCGAAGCTCATCTGCAGCTTGGCCCCCGCATCGCCGAGCCCGAATGCGCCGTAGACCGGCTCGTGCGGCTCGAACCGGTCGACGAAGGCCGAGGAGGAGCCGGTCGAGCTTTGGACCACCGTCTCCTGCGCCGGGATTTCCGCGGGCGGGTGCTGCTGCGACGGCGGCACCGCCACTTGCGCCACGCCGACGGGCACGTATCGCGCCTTGGCGAAGCTGCCCGGCGCGATCGTGCGGGTGGGCCCGGGCACGCGCTCGAGCAGCATCCGCGTGCCGTCGGCGGCGGTGACTTCGATCTGGCGGGGGCCTGCTTCCGCGACCGGCGCCTCGCCTTCGTTGACCAGGAACACCTCGACGCCGCGCAACGCCTCCTGCTCGGACGCGGGCTGCTCGGGAACCGCGCGCACCTGGGCGGCGGCGGGCAGGGCGATCAGGAATCCGAGGGTCAGTAACAGGCGGCGCATCGGCGCACGGAGTGGCAGCGGATTGTGACCTTGGCGAGTCAGAATCGGAAGGCGAGGGCCCGTATTCGCTACCCGCAACGGCCGAGACGGAGCGGATTTTGGCGCAGGGGGAGGAGCGAGGAGGGAGCGATGCGGTGCCATCGTGACCGACGAGCGACGCTGCCCTGCGCCAAAATCCGCCCGCCGCTTCGCGGTCGCCCGGAGAAGCGCGCAGGACTGTGTCGCGCCGCTTGCACGGGCTACCAGCCCGCGCTGCGCGTCGCTCCTAGCCTGCCCACTTCTCCGGGCGATCTCGGCCATTGCGGGTAGCGAATACGGGCCCTAGGGCCGGGGGCATGCCCGTTTCCGAAACCGACATCGCCCTTGCCGAACGCCTCGCGGATGCCGCGGGCGCGGCGATCCGACCCCGCTTCCGCGCCGAGCACGGGCTGGAGGCCAAGGAGGACCTGTCGCCCGTCACGCTCGCCGACCGGGAGGCCGAAGAGGCGATGCGGCGCCTGATCGTCGCCGAGCGGCCGATGGATGGGATCATCGGCGAGGAGTTCGGCACGCGCGAGGGGACGAGCGGGCGGCAATGGGTGCTCGATCCGATCGACGGCACCCGCGCCTTCATCGCCGGCCGGCCGATCTTCGGGACGCTGATCGCGCTGATCGAGGACGGCTGGCCGCTGCTGGGGATCATCGACCAGCCGATCATCGGCGAGCGCTGGCTGGGGGTCGCCGGGCGCCCGACGCTGTTCAACGGCAAGCCTGCGCGGACGCGCATCTGCCGCGAGCTCAAAGGCGCGGTGCTCGGCACCACCAGCCCCGCGCTGTTCGACGACGGCCAGCTCCACGCCTTCGAGCATCTCGACGCGCAGGTGATGAGCACGGTGCTGGGCGGCGACTGCTATAGCTATGGCTGCGTGGCGAGCGGCTGGATGGACGTGGTGGTCGAAGCCGGGCTCAAGCTCCACGACTTCGCCGCGCTGGTGCCGGTGGTCGAAGGCGCCGGCGGGCGCATGTGCGACTGGCAGGGCGACCCGCTCCACGCGGGCAGCAACGGCGAAGTGATCGCCGCGGGCGATCCGGCGCGGGTGGAAGAGATCCTGGAAGCGCTCGGCTGCCGGGGGCACTGAGGGCTTCAGCGTTTTCCGCTTACGCAAGGCGATGCCGGAAAGATGCCGTTGCGTGCCGCCGCAGCCCTCCTGCAAAGTCCTATTTCAGATGGCTGATCGCTTTGAAGGCCAGCGATGCCACTAAGGCTGTCAGGCTACTCGCCAGCAAAGCAGTGAAGACCACGATGAACGGCACGAGCGTATCGATGTTACCGCAGCCATCGTCGATGTAGCAGGACGCGAATGTCCAATCAAAGACCACGAATACATAAGGAATGAAGGAAATCAACGTCACCGTGGCGATGATTTTGATCGACAGGCTGCTCAAGCCCATACCATCACCTGTTCCATTTATTGCACGTCCGGCTACTATCACCCTTGCCACCAGAACGTTGAGATTGACTGAATTCAGTGGCGGACCATGCCAGAATGTGTCGACTTCCGCCATAGGTGTTGGCGTCGGTCCCGCCGAATGTCTGAGATTGGGGTGGTTAGCTGCGGTGGGCGAAACCGATGATGGCATCGCCAGCGAAGAAGAGTGCGGCCAAAGTGACGTTCCGACCATGCGTCATGCCTGAACTTGTTTCAGCATCCACCGTGCCACAAGCGGCGGCGTCGCCTGCGGAGAGTTGGACCCTGAAACAAGTTCAGGGTGACGAAGAATTAAAGAGCCGGTAGGCGCGGCCGCACCGAAAGCTTGGGTCTGACGCTAATCCCCGAACACCGGCGCGCGCTTCTGCATGTTGGCCATCACCGCCTCTATCTGGTTGGGAGTGCGGAGCAGCGCCGCCTGTTCGGCGCTTTCGGCGGCGAGCGTCGCGGCGGCGTCGCCCTCGAGATTGGCAAGGCGCTTGGCGGCGCGGATCGCGTGGGGGTTGCGGGCGGCGATCGCGCGGGCGAGCGCCAGTGCTTCGGCGTGCGGATCCTCGGCGATGCGCGTGACGAAGCCCAGCGCCTGCGCTTCCCCGGCATCGAATTCGCGCGCGGTGTAGACCAGCTCGCGCAGCACGTCTTCGCGCACCGTTCCGCGCCACAGCGCGAAGCCGGCCATGTCGGGCACGATTCCCCATTTCATTTCCATCGCCGACAGTCGCGTGCCCGGCGCCGCGATCCGCACGTCGGCGCCGCTCGCGATCTGGAGCCCGCCGCCGAACGCGATCCCGTGCACCGCGGCGATCACCGGCACCGGCAGCGTCCGCCAGCCCCAGGCGACCTGCTGGAAATCATTGGCGATGCCGTGGGTGCGCGCGGCGAGATCGGTTCCCGAGCCGCCCGAGGCCATGCTCGCCATGTCGAGCCCCGCCGAGAAGGCGCGGCCCTCGCCCGAGAGCACCACCGCGCGCAGCCCGGGCATTTCGCCCAGCCGCCCGACCGCCTCGATGATCGCGGCGAACATCGCGGGATCGAGCGCATTGAGCTTGTCCGGCCGCGCGAGGCGAACGTCGGCAACGCCCTCGGTGATTTCGATCGCAACTCGCTGCTCGCGCATCCCGCCTCTCCTTCGCTTTGCTGTCCAATAGGACAGCGGCGCCGCCGGCGACAGCGGGATCAGGGGGCGAGGCGATAGCCGCGGCCCTTTTCGGTGCGAAGCATCCCTGCCGCGCCCGCACGTGCGAGCTGGGCGCGCAGCCGCGAGACATGGACCTCGACCACGTTGGTGCCCGGATCGAAGCGCAGCCCCCAGACGGCTTCGAGCAGCTCGGTGCGATTGACGCAGCGATCGGTTTCGCGCGCCAGATGGAGGAGCAGCGCATATTCGCGCGGCAGCAGCCGGAGCGAGCGGCCTTCGTGCGTCACGCGCCGTTCGATCGGATCGATGCAGAGCGCCCCGATCGCGATCGGCGGGGACCGGTGGCGCAGTCGCGCCGCCAGCCGCGCCGCGATCTCGGCCGGGCTCACCGGGAGCGCCACCGCGTCGTCCGCACCCGAATCGAGCGCCTGCACCACGCTCGTTCGGCTACGCGGGCCCAGCACGAGCATCACCGGCCCCAGCCAGCCTTCGCTGCGCAGATCGGCGACGCAGCGCGCGGGATCGCCGGGCCCGATTCCGACCACCGCCACCTGCGCGCCGCTCCGGGCGAGCCGCGGGCGCGGCACTGGCAGCAGCGCGAAGCCCCGCGCCCGCGCGGCCTCGCGCAGGCCCGGGATGTGGAGGGACGAGGCCACGATCGCAGTCACGCCGGAGAGGCTAGTCCGCCAAACCTCCGAATTGGTTGCGAACTGCTCCGTTATGGAGGCGAAAGCGCGCGCTCCATCAGCGCCACCCGGCGCCGGGCGTGGCCGGCGACATAGGCGCTCGGCGAGTCGCACGCGCGCTCGAGCAGCGCCCGCGTTTCTCCGTCCAGCCCCGCCCCGGCGCGCGTCGAGCGCCGTCACGCGCATCCGGTCGCACGGGTGGTCGCGGGCGAAGGCGGCTGCGAGGTCGCGCCCGTTGCCGATGTGGACGGCAACCGTGAGCAGCGCTTCGGCGGCGGTGCAGGTGAGGCCCTCCGCGATCACGCCGCGGCGGATGTCGAAGCGATATTGGTCGAGCCAGGGCTGGGCCGGATCGGCGCCGAGGATGTTGAGCGACACCGAGAAGGCGTCGGGCGGGAGCTGGACGTGGATGTCGCGGCGCATCCGGTAAAGCATCAGCCGCCCCGGCTCGAGCCGCGCGCGTCCGGTGAAGCGCAGCCGTGCATCCTCGCCGGGGAGGCCGGCGATCACGTCGACGTCATATTCGAAATAGTCGCTCCAATAGCCGGGGCCCAGATAGCCATAGGTGAGAAAGGGGAAATTATGGTCGTGCGGCAGATCGTAGAAGAACGCCGCGGGTCCGCTCGCGCGCACCAGCGGATCGGCGCGCGCGGGCCAGAAGTTCGCCCGGACGAGGAAGCGCCCGTCGGGCGGATGGAGCAGGAAGACCTGCGCGCCATAGCCGCTGCCGCCGTGCTGCCCCTCGCACCGCGACTTGAGCTCGTCGATCGCCAGCTCGGCCAGGAAGCTGCGGTTGCGCCCGAGCCGGGCGAGCAGCGGGCCGAGCTCGGCGAAAGCGTCCTCGTCGCGGACGTCGCAGTCTGCGGCGGCAAGCGCTTCGATCAGCTCGGCGAGCCCGATAATATCGCCCTCGCCCGGATCGATCAGGCGGGGCACGCGATCCGCTCCGGGTGCGCTGCGAGCGTATCGAGCGTCCGGCGCGCCGCGGCGCGCACCTGAGGGTGGGGGTCGTTCCCCGCCATCCGGGCGAGCCGCGGCAGCGCCGCCCCCGCATCGAGCATCAGCCACTCGCGCATCGCTGCCCAGCGCAGCTGGTGCGCGGCGTCGCGCGTGGCCGTGTCGAAGCAGGGCTCCGCGTCGGCGCGACCCGAGGCGCGGAGGAAAGCGAGCAGCATCTGGGCGCGCGAGCTGCGATCGTCGCCGTCGGCGACGCGGACCAGTCTTCCGCTCTCGCGGTCGAACTCGCGCAGCAGCGGCGCAGCCCCAGCGCGGATCGTGGCGGTGAGGGTGACCACGTCGCTGCCCGCACCCGCGAGCAGCCGCGCCTCGCGCCGTCCGTCGATCCGCTCGACCTGGCCCTCGGCGAGCGCGACCGGGGGCGCGCCGGCACAGGCTTCGCCGCGATCGTCGGTGCGCCAGCGGTGCCAATGCGCGCCGCCCGAACGCAGCACGCGCGTCACCGTCACCCGGCCCGAAAGCACGATCGTGCGCGGTGCCGGTAGCCGTGCGAGCGCCGCAGCGTGCGTGACGCTCGCCACCAGCGATACCGCGGGGCTCTCGTGGATCGAGAACCCTGTTCGGGTCGCGTCGCGGCGCGGGCGAAAGGGCGGCTCGAACAGCGGATCGCAAGCCAGCGCCCCGAGCAGGGGATCGAGCAGCGCCGCGATCCAGCGGCCGTCGCCGAGCAGCTGCTCGGCACGCTTGGCCGCGGGCTCGGCGGTATCGAGCGGGCAATCGGCGAAGGCGCGGCGCAGCGCCCGGGCCTCGGGAGCGCGTGCCAGCGGCGCCCGATGTCGCGCGAACGCGCCTGCGAATCGGCCAGTGCCCCGCGCATGGCCTCGGGAAAGCCCGGCACGCGCGCCTCAGGCCGGGGCCAGCTCGTAGATCAGCTCGACGATGCCGATGATCATCTCGAACAGCCCGTCGACTCCGCTCGCCTCGATGTCGGTGAAGCTGCCGTGCACCGCCACCGGCATTTCGAGCTCGGCGATGTCGGCAGCGTCGATGCGGAACATTTCCATCGGTCGGTCCCCCTTTTGTGCCGGCCGAAGCTAGCCCCGGGCACGCGCGGCGTCACTTTACATCTCTGTAATGTCGCGCCGCGGCGGGCGGGTTTGCGCGCGCGGACCGGCCACGCTACGGGCGCAGCATGAACGAAACGCCCGCCCGCGGCTTCGATCCCAGGCTCCTGTTCAACGGCCGCTTCGGCGGGCACGGGGGGCGGCTGGGCATCGCCTATCATGCGCATGGCGACGACTGGTGCGAGCTGGCGCTGCCCTACGACTCCGATCTGGTCGGCGATCCCGGCTCGGGCGTGCTCGCGTCGGGCCCGATCCTCGCGCTGATGGACATGGCGACCAGCGTCGCGGTGTGGCTGAAGCTGGAGGGCTTCCGCGCGCATGCGACGCTCGACCTGCGGATCGATTATCTGCGGCCCGCGCGTCCGGGCCGGACGGTGATCGGCCGCGGCGAATGCTATCGGATCGCGCGTTCGGTGGCCTTCGTCCGCGGGCAGGCGCACGACGGCGACCCGTCCGATCCGCTCGCGCATGTCGCGGGCACCTTCATGGCGACGGAGGGCTATTGGTGACCATCCCGCCCTATGCCGAGCTGCTGGGCCTGACCGTGGAACCGGGCGATCCCGCGCCGACGCTCGTCATGCCCTTCGGCACCGATGTGATCGGCCGCCCGGGGTTCCTCCATGGCGGCGCGATCGGCGGGCTGCTCGAGATGGCGGCGGTGGCGGCGCTCCACCAGGCGCTGAAGGCCGAGGGGGGCGGGCGCGTCAAGCCGATCAACCTAACGGTCGACTATATGCGCGGCGGCCGCGACAAGCCCACGCGGGCGCGCGGCACGGTGACGCGGCTCGGCAAGCGCATCGCCAATGTCGACGCGATCGCCTGGCAGGACGAGGAAGACCGCCCGATCGCGCGCGCGCAGCTCAACTATCTGATTGCGCGATAGGGGGTAATTGCCGCTGGCAAAGTAGGATTTGTTCTGCTTTCGTTCGTATATGAGCGAGCAGCAGAATCCCCCGCGTCATGGCGCTTCATCCCGGTCGCTTGAGCGACGCGAAAAGGGGCAAACCGAGTCAAGCACGCGTCAACCGGCAAACTGCCGAAGCCGCGAAGACCCGCAGAAATCCGCGCTTTTCCGATCCAACCAAAAGGTTGGTGCCCCCGCATCTGCCGATCTTCCGGTTGGCTATGGAGGCGGGCAGGAGCCGACACGAGGACGACAACGGCCCACAACGGGCGCATTCCGGATCGGCGTTTGGTGAGTCTTTCGGGTCACACCACCAGTGCTTGAGCCTGTGGATAACTTCTGGACTCAACATCTGGGCGGGTGCCGAAATGTTCCGCGTCGTTAACCATTTAGCAGCCGTTATCGTTAACCAATGTTTGCTTGACGGCGGAGTCCGGCGCCGACGATTACCGCCGCTCGAAAAGGGAGCTGAGGCTGATGGGCGTGCTGGTAAAGATCGATGAACGGAGCCGTTCGGCTGTCCCCAAGGCGCCCGCCGAGCTTCCGCTCGACCAGATCCTGCGGGGCGACTGCATCGCTCGGATGAAGGAGCTGCCGGCCAAGTCGATCGACCTGATCTTCGCCGATCCGCCCTACAACCTCCAGCTCGGCGGCGACCTGAATCGTCCGGACGGCAGCCATGTCGACGCCGTCACCGACGATTGGGACAAGTTCGACAGCCTCGCGGCCTATGACAAGTTCACGCGCGAATGGCTGGCGGAGGCGCGCCGCATCCTGAAGGACGACGGCTCGATCTGGGTGATCGGCAGCTATCACAACATCTTCAAGGTCGGCTCGGCGATCCAGGACCTGGGCTTCTGGATCCTCAACGACATCATCTGGCGCAAGGCCAATCCGATGCCCAACTTCAAGGGCACGCGATTCACCAACGCGCACGAGACGCTGATCTGGGCGTCGAAGGGCGAGAAGGCGCGCTACACCTTCAACTATCGCAGCATGAAGACGCTCAACGACGAGCTGCAGATGCGCTCCGACTGGGAGTTCCCGATCTGCGGCGGCCCGGAGCGGCTCAAGAAGGACGGGGTGAAGGTCCATCCGACCCAGAAGCCCGAGGCGCTGCTCTACCGGATCCTGCTCGCGACGACCAAGAAGGGCGACGTCGTGCTCGATCCCTTCTTCGGCACCGGCACCACCGGCGCGGTCGCCAAGCGGCTCGGGCGGCGCTGGATCGGCATCGATCGCGAGGGCGTCTATGTCGAGGCGGCGCAGGCGCGCATCGATGCGGCGCTGCCGCTCGACGAATCGGCGCTGACGACGATGCAGGCGCCCAAGGCCGCGCCGCGCGTCGCTTTCGGCCAGCTTGTCGAGAACGGCTATCTGGCGGCGGGCACGGTGCTCATGGACAGCAAGCGCCGCTGGCGCGCCGTGGTGGGCGCCGACGGGTCGCTGCGCTGCGACGCGGCGGCGGGGTCGATCCACAAGGTGGGCGCCACGCTGCAGGGCGCGCCTTCGTGCAACGGCTGGACCTTCTGGCATTACGAGGCCGAGGACGGCCTCAAGCCGATCGACGCGCTGCGCCAGACCTATCTGCTCGCGACGCAGCCCTAACCCGATCCTCCCCGTGCCGGGGAGGATCGAATAAGGCCCACATATGGACATGGACCTCCCCGCCGCTGCCCGGCTCTATCTGCGCCCCGTCCAGCTTGCCGACAGCCCGGTCGGCCGCGACGGCGAGGTCGCACGGATCGCCGGGGGGCTGAGCTGGTGCAGCGCTTATGAGCTGATCGCGGTCGAGGACAGCCGGCGGGTGCTCCAGCGGACGATTCCCGTCGCCGAGCTCCCCGACGACGAACGGGTCCAGGCGCTGGCCGCACGGATCACCGCGCCGCGCGCGCCGCTCCAGCTCGGCGAGCGCGTGCTGCGGTTCGACCAGCCGCAGGTGATGGGCATCCTCAACGTCACCCCCGACAGCTTCTCCGACGGTGGGCGCCACGCAGGCGACGCCGAAGGTGCGGCCGGCGCCGGGGTCGCGATGGCGGCGGCGGGAGCGAGCGTGATCGACGTCGGCGGCGAATCGACCCGTCCCGGCGCCGAGCCGGTGTGGGAAGGCGACGAGATCGCGCGCACCGTTCCGGTAGTCGAGTGGCTGGTGCGGAGCGGGACCGCCGTCTCGATCGACACCCGCAAGGCGGCGGTTATGGAGGCGGCGCTCGCGGCGGGCGCGCATCTGGTCAACGATGTCGCCGCGCTGCTCTACGACGATCGCGCGCTCGACGTGGTGGTGCGCGCGGGCTGCCCGGTGGTGCTGATGCACTCGCCCGATCCGGCCAAGGGAGGCCACGGCACCGGCGGCTATGGGGACGTGCTGCTCGACGTCTACGACTGGCTCGAGCGGCGCATCGGCGAAGTGGCGGCCGCGGGTGTCGACCGCGCGAAGATCGTGATCGATCCGGGCATCGGCTTCGGCAAGTCGCTGCAGGACAACCTCGCGCTGCTGGGCGGGCTGGCGCTGTTCCACGGCCTCGGCTGCCCGGTGCTGCTGGGCGCGAGCCGCAAGCGGATGATCGGCGCGCTCTCGAACGAGGCGCCTGCCGACGCGCGGCTCGGAGGATCGATCGCGCTCGCGCTCAAGGGCGCCGAACTGGGCGCGCAGCTGATCCGCGTCCACGACGTGTTCGAAACGGCGCAGGCGCTGCGCGTGTGGCGCGGGATGCGCGACGCCGCGCTGGTGGCGCTATAGCCTCAGCTTTCGGGCGACCAGCGGACGGGTGAGGTCGCGCACCGCGTCCCTTCCGATCCAGCGGCGCGTGCGGTCGTCGGAGGCTGCGAGTGCTTCCGCCATCGCCAGCGCCTCGGCATGGAGCCCGCGCCGATGGCCCAGCGCCCGCAGCGCCCAGCTCACCCCTTTCCTGACGAAGTTGCGCGGATCGCCAGCCGTCTGCTCGACCAGCGGCAGCAGCGCGGCGAGCGCCCGGTCATCGAGCGTCTTGGCATGGGTGGCGACGCTGGCGAGCAGCGCGAACGCGGCGCGGCGAACGAACTCGCGCTCGTCCCCGGCCCATTGGCGTATCTTGGCGAGTGCGTGCGGTGTCCTGTCGAACAAGTGGAAACAGGCGGTGTCGCAGGTCGCCCAATTATCGAACCCCGCCGCCCAGCGGTCCATCAGCGCCGGGCTCATCCCCTTCGGATCGGCGACGAAACAGGCGAGCAGCTGGGCTTCGTAGATTCCTGTCTCCCACAGCGCCTCGGCGAGCGGCTGGTCGCGTCCGATGCGCTTCCCCAGTGCGCGGATGTCGCCGACGCTCGCACCCAGCGCGCGCTGGCGAGTGACGATGCCGTACCGCGCCATGGCCTCCACGCCGCCGGGGCGCGCGAGCGCATCGAGTTGGGCCAGAGCATCTTCGAGCTTCGACATGCGCTTTTCCTGTGAGCCCACGCCCGCGCTAGCGGGAGAGGGGCCATGCCTCCAATCGCGCGACCGCCAGCCCGATCCCGGAGGCCGCACCGGTCACGAGGATCGTTTTGCCGTCGAATCTGTTTCCCATGGCGCTGGGATATCCGAGCCCGGCCACCGCGAACAGCCACGGAGGCGGGCATGCGCGAATCCGAGCGACGCTATTCGACCGTTTCGATCCTGCTCCATTGGACGATCTTCGCACTGGTGCTGGCCAATGCCACCGTCGGCGGGTGGATGGACGAGGCGGACGGGCCGGAGAAGCTGCGCTATTTCATGTTCCACAAGTCGATCGGCATGACCGTGGCTGCGCTGACGCTGGTGCGGATCGGCTGGCGCATCGCGCATCCCTGGCCCGCCTTCCCCGACAATATGGCGATGTGGGAGCGCGTGCTCGCGCGCGGCACGCACATCGCCTTCTATCTGCTCCTGCTGGCGGTGCCGCTGCTTGGCTGGGCCGCGGCCTCGGCAGGCGGCGCGCCCCCGGTCGACTGGTTCGGGCTGGTGCCGGCACCAAACCTGCCGGTTCCGCAGTCCGAAGCGCTCGGCGACGATCTGGGCGAGACGCACAAGCTGCTGGTCAAGGCCGTCTACCTCGTGCTCGTGCTCCATGTCGCGGGAGCGCTCAAGCACCATTTCCTCAATCGCGACCTGGTGCTCCATCGCATGCTGCCGCTGATCCCGCCGATGCGCCGGCGCGATTGAGGGTATTGGGTACGGGCCCTAGGCCGCGCTCTGATCGATCCCCAGCTCGCCGAGCTTGCGGTAGAGGGTAGAGCGGCCGATGCCGAGGCGCCGCGCGACTTCGGTCATGCGGCCACGATAGTGGCCGATCGCGAGGCGGATGACGTCGGCTTCGATCTCGTCGAGCGCGCGCAGATGGCCGTCGGGGCGGAACAGTGTGATGCCGGCGTGCGCGAAGCCCTGCGGCGCGGTACCTTCGCCGCCCGCGCGGCCGGCGGCGAGCTGCGCGATCTGGGGGAAGTCGGCGCGCGTGAGGCCGTCGCCCTCGCACAGCACCGCGGCCCGGAACAGTGCGTTCTGGAGCTGGCGGACGTTGCCCGGCCAGTCATAGCCGCCGAGCAGCGCGAGCGCGTCGTCGGTGATGCCCAGCTCGCGCAAGCCCGGCTGCTGGGCGATGCGGCCCAGCAGGTGGCGGGCCAAAGCGGGGATGTCGCCTGCGCGATCGCGCAGCGGGGGAATCGACACCTGGACGACGTTGAGCCGGTAATACAGGTCTTCGCGGAACCGGCCCGCCTCGACCTCTGCCAGCAAGCTCTTGTTGGTCGCGGCGATCACGCGCACGTCGACTTCGCGGGCATGGCGCGCCCCGAGCGGCTGGATCTCGCCCGACTGGAGCACGCGCAGCAGCTTCACCTGCGCATCGAGGGGCATCTCGCCGACTTCGTCGAGGAAGAGCGTGCCGGTATCGGCTTCCTGGAAGCGGCCGATCTTGCGATCGAACGCGCCGGTGAAGGCGCCCTTCTCGTGCCCGAACAGCTCTGATTCGACGAGGTTGGCGGGGATGGCTCCGCAATTGATCGAGATCATCGGCTTGCGGGCGCGCGGCGAGGCGGCGTGGATCGCCTCGGCGATCACTTCCTTGCCGACGCCGCTCTCGCCCTCGATGAGCACGGGCACGCGCGCGCGCGCAGCCTTGGCGGCGACCGCCAGCGCGGCGCGAAACTGCGGCGCGGAGCCTACGATCTCGTCGAAGCCGAGCGGCGCTGAGAGCTTCTCGGTGAGCGGGCGCAGCTCGCCGGCCGATTTGCCGCCCACCGCCGCTTCGAGCGCGGCGACGAGCCGCTCGGCGGCGACCGGCTTGACCAGGAAATCGGTGGCGCCGGCGCGCATCGCATTGACCGCGGCGGACACCGAACCGTTGGCGGTGAGCACCAGGATCGGCAGCTGGGGTCGCCGTGCGCGCAGTTGCGCGATCAGCCCGGTGGCGTCGGCATCGGTGGATGGATGGTCGAGGATGACCGCCTCGAGTGCCATTCCCTCCGGCGTGTCGAGCGCGTCGAACGCAGCTTGGGCCGCGTCTGCGAAAAGGGTGCGCCAGCCCCGGCGTGCAGTGATCGCCGCCACGAGTCGGCGCTGCGCCGGCTCGTCGTCGATAAGCATCAAAAGGCGCTGCGCGGTGCGCGTCATTCGGATGTTCCCGTCCCCAACGACCCAAGCGGATCGTCCCCCCAATGGACGATAACAGTAAATTTCCTTTTAAGCGTCTATACAATTCCGACGTGCGCCTGGGCTTGAGAGCTATGGGCCCGGCGGCTACAGATCGATCAGCATTGCGTAGAACTTGCGTCCAGGGGATCAGAAGGCATGGCCGACAACGGCGAGAACACCACCGAACTCAACGCGCACGAGGGCACCTACCACGGCTTCACCAAGATGATGCTGTGGGGGACGGTCGCTTCCTTCGTGGTCGCCGCCTTCGTCGTCTCGCTGCTCGCCAGCTGAGGTGAAGATCGCAGTCCTCAAGGAGGCCGCCGCCGGCGAGCGGCGCGTCTCCGCGACTCCCGAGACCGTCAAGAAGTTCATCGGGCTGGGTGCCACGGTAGCGGTCGAGGCCGGGGCGGGCGAGACGGCGTCGATCGCCGATCAGGGCTATGCCGATGCGGGCGCGACGCTCGGGTCGCGCGCCGAGGCGCTGAAGGATGCCGACATCGTGCTCGGCGTGCAGGGGCCCGATCCCGACGCGCTGCCGGGCCTCAAGCAGGGCGCCTGGATCGTCGCGGGGCTCAATCCTTTCGGAGAGCGCGCGCGGGTCGATCGCTATGCCGCTCTCGGCGCCGAGGCGCTGGCGATGGAGTTCATGCCGCGCATCACGCGCGCGCAATCGATGGACATTCTTTCCTCGCAATCGAACCTGGCCGGCTACAAGGCAGTGCTCGACGCGGCGGCCGAATATGGCCGCGCCTTCCCGATGATGATGACTGCGGCGGGCACGGTGAGCGCCGCCAAGGTCTTCGTGATGGGCGTCGGTGTCGCGGGACTCCAGGCGATCGCGACTGCGCGGCGGCTGGGGGCGCAGGTCTCGGCGACCGACGTGCGCGCCGCGACCAAGGAGCAGATCCTGTCGCTCGGCGCAAAACCCATTTTCGTCGAGAATGTGAAGGGCATCGAAGGCGAGGGCACCGGCGGCTATGCCACCGAGATGTCCGACGAGTACAAGGCGGCGCAGGCCGAGCTGGTCTCGAGCCACATCGCCAAGCAGGACATCGTCATCACCACTGCGCTGATCCCGGGGCGTCCCGCGCCGCGGCTGATCAGCGACGCGCAGATCGCGAGCATGAAGCCGGGCAGCGTGATCGTCGATCTCGCGGTGGAAGCCGGGGGCAATGTCGAGGGCGCGGTCGCGGGCGAAGTGGTGACTCTCCACGGCGTCAAGATCGTCGGCCATCGCAACGTGCCGTCGCGGCTGGCGGCGGACGCCTCGGCGCTGTTCGCGCGCAACCTGTTCAACTTCCTCTCCGCTTTCTGGGACAAGGAAGCCGGCAAGCCGGTGCTCGACGAAGAGATCGGCAACGCAATCCGCCTGACGCAGGGCGGCAAGGTGGTGAACGAGAGGCTGCTTTCGTGATGGCAGCACTGCGGGTCCCCAATCCTCCCCGGAACGGGGAGGGGGACCACGCGAAGCGTGGTGGAGGGGGCTCTCCACGCATGCTACGCCCTGAGACCGTGAGGGCACGCAGGCAGCGGCGGGAAATGAGCTATCCCGAAGTGCTGCTCTGGCAGCGCTTGCGAAAGCGGGTCTCGGGGCTGCATTTCCGTAACCATCACGCGATCGGGCCTTATGTAGTCGATTTCTATTTTGCGCCGGCGCGACTGGTGATCGAAGTCGATGGGCAGATCCATTCTACGCCCGCCGCAATCGCGCACGATAGCGAGCGTGACCGGTTCATCCGTGGAAACGGATACCGCCTTATCCGGATCAACGCTGCGGAAATTCTCAAGGACGCGGACGGCGTAGCAGATTCTGTCGTCTCGCTTGCCGCCTGCCCCCTCCACCGCCCTGCGGGCGGTCCCCCTCCCCGTTCCGGGGAGGATCAGGAGTAACTCATGGACTTCATCTCGATCCTGTCGATCTTCGTGCTGGCGTGCTTCGTCGGCTATTATGTCGTGTGGTCGGTCACCCCGGCGCTGCACACGCCGCTGATGGCGGTGACCAATGCCATTTCCTCGGTGATCGTCGTCGGTGCGCTGATCGCGTCGATGGCGGCGGGGGCCGAGATCGCGAAATGGCTGGGATTGGTCGCGGTCGCCTTTGCCAGCGTCAACATCTTCGGCGGGTTCGCCGTCACCGAGCGGATGCTCGCCATGTACAAGAAGAAGGAGCGCTGAGTTGGGGCACGACGCTTCTCCGTTCGAAGCCTGGGTGGCGCTCGCCTATCTGATCTCGGGCGTCTGCTTCATCCTCGCGCTCCGCGGCCTATCGTCGCCGGCCACCAGCCGGCGGGGCAATCGCCTCGGCATGATCGGCATGGCCATAGCGGTGATCACCACGCTGATCACCCACGAGATCGCCAGCCCTATCGAGCTCGGCGCCGCGATCGTGCTCGGCGGCGCGGTCGGCTGGGTCACGGCGCGGCGGATCGCGATGACGGCGATGCCGCAGCTCGTGGCGGCGTTCCACTCGCTGGTCGGCATGGCGGCGGTGCTCGTCGCGGCCGCGGCGTTCCTCAACCCGCAGGCGTTCGGCATCGCCGACCTCGTCATCCCGATGATCGGCCAGCCCTTCGCCAGCATCAATCCGGTGAGCCGGATCGAGATGGGCCTGGGCGTCGCGATCGGCGCGATCACCTTCTCGGGATCGGTGATCGCCTTCCTGAAGCTTAACGGCAACATGAGCGGCAAGCCGATCATGCTGCCCGGCCGGCATGTCATCAACCTGGGCCTGCTCGCCGGCATCCTTGGGCTGATCGGCTATTTCCTCACCGACCAGAGCCCCTGGGTGTTCTGGACGATCACTGCGCTGAGCTTCGTGATCGGCTTCCTGCTGATCATCCCGATCGGCGGCGCGGACATGCCGGTGGTCGTCTCGATGCTCAACAGCTATTCGGGCTGGGCGGCGGCGGCGATGGGGTTCACGCTCCACAACACTGCGATGATCATCACCGGTGCGCTGGTGGGCTCGTCGGGTGCGATCCTGAGCTACATCATGTGCCGGGCAATGAACCGCAGCTTCATCAGCGTGATCGCAGGCGGCTTCGGCGGCGACGCAGGCGGCGGCGCTGCGGCAGCAGCAACCGACCGGCCGTGGAAGCGCGGATCGGCGGAGGATGCGGCGTTCCTGATGCAGCAGGCCGAGCAGGTGATCATCGTCCCCGGCTACGGCATGGCGGTCGCGCAGGCGCAGCATGTGCTCCGCGAGATGGCCGACAAGCTCAAGGAGCATGGCGTGCGCGTGAAGTACGCGATCCATCCGGTCGCGGGACGCATGCCCGGGCACATGAACGTGCTGCTCGCCGAGGCGAACGTGCCCTATGACGAGGTTTTCGAGCTCGAGGACATCAACAGCGAGTTCGCGCAGACCGATGTCGCCTTCGTGATCGGCGCCAACGACGTCACCAATCCCGCAGCCAAGACCGACAAGTCCTCGCCGATCTACGGCATGCCGGTGCTCGATGTGGAGAAGGCCAAGACCGTGCTGTTCATCAAGCGATCGATGGGCGGCGTCGGCTATGCGGGCGTGGACAACGAGCTCTTCTACCGCGACAACACGATGATGCTCCTCGCCGATGCGAAGAAGATGGTCGAAGAAATCGTGAAGGCGCTCGACTAGGCGGGGGAAGCTTCGTCGCGCGCCGCAGCACAGGGGGCGGCAATGGCGAATATCGGGGCAATCATCGGCGGGGGATTCGGCCTGATCCGCCGCCATCCCGGACCCGTGCTCGCGTGGGGCGCGATCTCGGCGGTCAGCGGCGCGGCGATCGGATGGGCGCAGTGGCGCCTCGGTGTGCCTGACACAGCACTGGTCAACGCAGCAAGCCTCATAGGACGCAGCACGCTGGGGCTGCTGCTCGGCTTGCTGTCGCTCGTCATCTCGACCGTCCTTTCGACTGCCGCCTTCCGCGCGGTGCTCAGGCCGCAGGCGGGCGGATTCGCTTTCCTGCGCCTGGGCATCGACGAGGCACGGATGATCGGGCTGACGCTGCTGCTCTACGTGATCACCATCGTTGCGGGCATCGTCGGCGCAGCGGGCTTCGCTTTTCTCGTCGCGCTCATCGGGTTCGTCACCGGCAGCCAGGCGGCCGCGCAGACGCTGGCGTCTCTGCTCGCGCTCGCGGCCCTGGGCGCCCTCATATTCGTCTTCGTGCGTCTCTCGCTGGTCTATCCGCTAGTGCTGCTTCGGCGGCGGATCACCATCGACGACAGTTGGGAGGCGACACGCGGCCATTTCTGGTCGCTGCTCGGCACCTACATCCTGCTCGCGCTGATCTCCCTCGCGATGGTGATGCTCGTGATGCTGCCGGTGGCGGGCGTGCACGTGCAGCAGATGGCGAGCGGCGGCATGCGATCGTGGAGCACGATGCAGCCCTTCGACATGCGCGGCCTGGCCACGCTGGCGCCCGGCGCACTGCTGGGATTGGCGGCGAGCGTGCTGGTCAACACGCTGCTGCTCGCGCTCTGGTCAGGCGCGCTGGCGACCGCCGCGCGTGACCTGGCTGAAGCCGAGGAGGAGCCGCAGGTGATTGAAGAAGAGGGTTATTATTGAGCGCGCCGGGCAAAGGCTCCGGAATGGAGCATTTGCCAAATGCCGAGCCGCGCCGTCCGATCCGAAACCTCCGAAATGGAGGAAGCTCGACTCAACCGTTTCGGAGCCATGCGGCACTCTGGAACAGAAGATGAACTGCAAGGGGGCTGGAATGGCGGAGCAGGGCATGAAAGCATGGGGCGAAGATTATTCGATGGCCCCAATCTTCTGGTGATCGCGGACGATCCGGAGCGTGCGCGCCGCGCCGAAAGTGCTGCGGAACGGGCGGGGCTGCGAGTCACCGCGAGCGTGGATTTCGCGCATGCAGCCGAAGCGCTTGGCCAGATCGCGCTCGATATCGTGATGATAGAAGCGGAGCGCGTCGCCGCGGATCGGCTCGAACCGCTGCTGACGCGCCTGGATGTGCTGGCGGCCGATCCGCGTATCGGCGTGGTGGCCGTGGTGGATCAGGATCAGATCGACCTCGCCGCGGCGACGCTGTTCGGGAGCAACCGGCAGATATTGTGCGATCCGGATGCGGGCGAGCGGGCGTTGGCGCTGGGCTTTGCCGGATTGGTGGCGGGGCGGCTCAACGACGTGTCGCGCGACGCCGAACGGGCGCGGCTCGAGCGGCTCCACGAGGAAGTGGCACGGATTGCCGACACGATCGCGCGGATGACGCGGGGCGAGGAAATCTTGCCGCGTGCCAGCGGGCCGGTGCGCTCGCCGGGGCTCGACTATCGGAGCCCGGACGAAGACGAGGCGCGGGTGACCAGCGCCGAGCTGCGGGCGGTGCTGCGCGCCCGGCGGATGCGCGCGCAGTTTTTCGACGACGCGCTGTTCGCCGATCCCGCCTGGGACATGCTGCTCGACCTGTTCGCCGCAGACCTTGAGCGGCGGCGGGTCTCGGTGTCTAGCCTGTGCATCGCCGCCGCGGTGCCGCCGACCACGGCGCTGCGCTGGATCGGCACGCTCCACGACGCCGGACTGTTCGAGCGCCAGCCCGATCCGGCCGACCGCCGCCGCGCCTATATCGCGCTCAGCGCCAAGGGGCTGGAAGGGATGCGTGGCTACACCGGGGCGATCAAGCGGGCGGGACTGCAGCTGGTCTAGCCCTCCTATTCCTGGACCGGCTGGCGTTCGGCGACCGGTGCTGCCCTGGCCCAGCCGGCGACGCGGGCGTCGCCTGCCTTGAGGACAGTCACGACGGCCTGGGTGGACGTGTCGCGGCACCCGGTATCGAAGGCGAGCTTCGCCGCCGCCCCGCCGCGCAGCCAGCGGACTTCGCCATAATGCTGATCGGTGATGCGGTTGGTGCAGGGGAGCTGCTGTCCGGCGTGCGCCTCGGCGTCGGCGAGCGCGGCTTCGAGCTCCGAGAAGCCCGCGGGCCCTGCGTCGAAGCGGCGGGTGACCAGCGTGCGGGCGTCGAACACATTCGGCTCGGGCACGGTCTGGCTACCCTTGCCGTCGGAGCCGATGGACCAGCGCGACACCAGCTTGCCCCAGGAGCGGGTTTCCATCTCGATCCGCTCGGCCGGGGTGGCGGGTGCCGGACCGGGCGATATCTCACCGGCAGTGCATCCCGCCAGCGCGGCGAGCGCCAGCAGGGCCGCGCACCGGACGCCCATCCCGCTCATCGCCGTGAGGCGAGCTGGTCGAGCAGCGGGCGGATGCCCGAGATGTCATAGCCCGCGGCGGCTGCCTTGGCGGTGAGCTCGGCAGGGTCGCCGCCGCGGCTGGCTTCGGCGAGCGCCCAGAGATTGCACGAGCGCGTTCCCGAGCGGCAATAGGCGAGCACCGGCCCGCCGGCCGCGTCGAGCGCCTCGACCATCGCCTCGACCTGCGCGGCGGAGAAGCCGGCGTGCGTCACCGGGATCGCGGCATAGCCGAGCCCGGCTTCCTGCGCAGCGCGGCGGATATCCTCCCCGTCGGGCTGGGAGAAATCCTCGCCGTCGGGGCGGTTGTTGACGATCGCCTTGAAGCCCGCGGCCGCGAGGCCGGGGACGTCTTCGGGGGCGATCTGCGGGGCGACGCTGACGGCGTCGTCGATCTTGCGGATGGTCATGCCGCCCTGCTTACACGCCTCAGCCGGCGTTGGGGAGACGTTCGAGCGCCGCCTTGACCGCCGCCTCGGAACCCGCGTGGAGCGCCCAGAAATTCGGCACTCCGCCGCCTGCCAGACGCGCCTGGAGCACGTCGAGGTGCGAGGTCCAGCCGCCGCCGAAATTGGCCATCGGCGCAGGGCCGGTGATGCCGCTGTGGGTGAGGACGAGCCGGGTGCGATCTCCTTCCGCGAACAGCTCGAAGCGTGCGACGCCTTCCTTGCCGCCGTCCCAGGTGAAGGCGAGCAGGTTCGGCGGATCGATCTCGACCACGCGCTCCTCGCTTCTCGCGCCTTTCCATTGGGCATAGCGCTCGGGATAGGGGACATCCTCGTCCGAGAGATTGTCGTGGTCGAACACGAGCTCGACCTTGCCGCCGACGCGCGGCTCGATCGGCCCCTCGGCGAACCAGGTCCTGCGCAGATCGGAATCGGTCAAATAGCGCCACACCGTCTCGACCGGAGCGTCGAGCAGCCGTTCCATCCGGAGCGTGTCCGGGGCGAGGCGTTCGAAATCAGCCATCGTCTCTCTCCATTGTTCTCACGAGGCTTTCGAGGATTCTCGGGCCGACGCTCATTCGAGGTTCAACTGCCACGACACGCCGAACCGATCGCTCGCCCAGCCGAACTTGCGGCTCCAGCCATAGTTGTCCGGCGGCATCAGCACTGCGCCGCCTTGGGAAAGCGCCGCGAACAGCCGGTCGAACTCGGCTTCGTCGGCGCAATCGACGAAGAAGGAGAAGGACGGGGTGAAGTCGAAGCCGTGCTTGACGAAGCTGTCGTGCGCCATCACCTGCTGGCCAGCGATCGTCACATAGGCGCGGAGCACCGTGCCCTGAGGGCCGGGGCCTTCGGGGCCGAACAGCTCGATCTTGTCGATACGGCTGTCGGGGACGGTCTCGACGTAGAAGCGCAGCGCTTCCTCTGCCTTGGCGCCCTGGAACATCAGGAAGGGCTTCATGCTGGTCATCGGTTCTACTCCTTGCCGCGAACGTCGACGACGGGCGTGAAGCCGCCGTAGATCATGCGCTTGGGGTCCATGATGTCGGTTTCGTCGGGGTGAGGCTCGGCCATCCGCGGATCGGCAGCCACCGCTTCGTTGCCCTTGTCGCGCGCCTCCTTCGAAGGCCATTCGACCCAAGAGAAGACCACGGTCTCCTCGGGCGTGGCCTGGACCGCGCGCCTGAGATCGGTGATCTCGCCGTCGGGAACCTCGTCGCCCCAATTCTCCATCACGCGCAGCGCGCCGTGCGCGACGAAGACCTCCGCGACCCGCGCGGCCATGGCGCGGAAACGCTCGCGATTGGCGCTGGGCACCGCGAGCACATAGCCGTCGATATAGCTCATCTCTTCCTCTCCTTTCCGGCCTGGATCAGTGCTTCGAGCGCATCGAGACGGACGTTCCAGAACCGCTCCCACTGGCGCAGCCATTGCTCGGCCTGGGCGAGCGGCTCGGCGTTGAGGCTGCAGAGCTGGGTGCGGCCGACCTTGCGGCGCGCGACCAGCCCGGCACCCTCGAGCACCTTCACATGCTTGGCGGCGCCCGCGAAGCTGATCGAAAAGGGCTGGGCGAGTTCGCCCACCGACTTCTCGCCGCTCGCGAGGCTGGCGAGCATGCCGCGCCGGGTGGGGTCCGACAGGGCGTGGAAAGTGGCGTCGAGGGGATATTCAACCATATGGTTTAATATCGGCGTGCTTGACTCGATAGTCAACCGATTGGTTGAATAATTTTCGTCGGTTTTCTGCGGTTTCGGCGCTGGAGGCCGGCTGACTTGCTTGACTCGATTCGCGGTTATGTTCGCGAAGAAGGCATCTCGCGCGCGTTCGGCTTCGGCGAGCGCGGCGGGAGTGACTGCGTTGGCGCGCGGGCGCTTCGATTCGGGCATGACCCGAGCAGAGCAAGCGAAATCCTACTTTGGAAGCGGGTTCGTGGGGGCTGAGAAGGATGCCGGAAGCCGATCCTCCCCAGCAGGGGGAGGATCATGGGCGGATCAGGCCGGCTCGGGGTTTTGGCCTTGCGCGGGCGGCGCGCAGGCCGTCGAGCGCGTAGAGCGCGCAGCCGGTCCAGATCAGCGCGAAGGTGACGATGTGGACCAGCCGGACGGGTTCGCCGAAGAACAGCACGGCCTCGGCGAACTGGAGCGAAGGCGCAATATACTGGAGCAGGCCGAGCGTCGCGAGCGGCAGCCGCCGCGCGGCGGCTGCGAACAGGAGCAGCGGCGCGGCAGTGACCGGGCCGGCGAGGACCAGCAGCCAATCGAGCCCTGCCGACTGGCCGAACGCGCCCTGGCCGACCTGGCCGGCATGGAAGAGCAATGCGAGGCTGGCGGGCGCCAGCAGCAAGGTCTCGACGGTGAGGCCCCCGAGCGCGTCGATCGCGGCGACCTTGCGCACCAGCCCGTAGAGGCCGAAGCTCGCGGCGAGCGCGAGCGAGATCCAGAGCGCGCCGCCGCCGCTGATCGCGAGGATCGCGACGCCGGCCGCGGCGACCGCGATCGCAACGCCTTGGAGCCGGCGCAGCCGCTCGCCGAGCACCGCCACGCCCAGCGCGACGTTGACCAGCGGATTGATGAAATAACCGAGGCTGGCTTCGAGTACATGATGGTGCTGGACCGCCCAGATGTAGACGAGCCAGTTGATCGCGATCAGCGCAGCGCTGGCGACGAGATAGAGCAAAGTGCGCCCGCGCGCGGCGGCGAGGATCGGGCGCGCGCGGCGGAGCAGCACGATCACGACGACCAGCAGCAGCAGCGACCAGAGCACGCGGTGCGCGAGCACCTGGAGCGCGGGCACGTCCTGAAGCAGGTGGATGTAGAGCGGGAGGACGCCCCAGAGCGCGTAGCAGCCGGCGCCGAAGACGAGGCCGGCCCGATCGGGAGTGGAGCTGCTGGTCACGCGCCCCCATTGCCGTTGCAGGCGCGCAACGCAAGCAATCGCGGCTATCGCGGCACAAAGCTCAGCCGAGCGTGCGCGCGAGGAAGTCGCGGATCAGCAGCGTCGCGCGGTCGAGATGCGTTTCGAGCAGCCAGTGGCCCGCATCGTCGAACAGATGCAGCTCGGCATCGGGCAAGTCACGCAGATAGGCGCGCGCGGCTTCGGCGGGCATATAGCCGTCGCGCGGGCCCCAGAGGATCAGCGCCGGCGGGCGATGCGTGCGCAGATAGGCCTGGTAGCGCGGAAACCAGTCGCGGTTCTCGCGCAGCCCGGCGATGACTTCGAGATAGAGGGCGCGGCGCTTCTCGTCGGTGAGCGCCCAGTGGAGCTTCCAGAGGTCGGGGGGCAATCGATCGGCGACCCGGTCCGCGCCGTTCAGGAATTCCTTTCGGAAGCCCGCTTCGGTGATCGCCTCGCCCAGCTTCGCCTTCGCTTCGAGCGTCGGATCGTCCCAATAGGCCTGGAGCCCGGCATAGTCGGGGCCGAGCGTGTCTTCGTAGATGTCGCCGTTCTGGATGATCAGCGCAGTGACGCGCGCGGGATCGGCGATCGCGAGGCGCAAGCCGATCTGCGAGCCGAAGTCGTGGAGATAGAGCGCGTAGCGATCGGCGCCGACCTGCGCCGCGAAGGCTGCGAGGAAGCGGGCATAGCCGCTGAAATCATGCGCGAAGCCTTCGGCAGTGGCGCTGTGGCCACTGCCGGGGAAATCGGGCGCGAGCAGCCGCCAGCGATCGGCGAGCAACGGCATCAGGTTGCGATAGGCGAAGGAGGAGCAGGGATAGCCGTGCGGCATCAGCAGGACGGGCGCGTCCGGCGGGCCGGCTTCGCGGTAGAAGATGTCGACTCCGTCGACGTCGATGCGGCGGTGGTGGACCTGGGCCATCGCCCGCTCCAACGCCGCCGGGCGGGCGCGGTTCAGCCTGTGGGGCGGACCGGTGCGGCAGCCCGTGCGCCGGCCACGGTGGCCCAAGGGCGGACCTGCCAGCGCGTGACGAGGCCGTTCAGCACATAGGGATCGGCGCGGGCGAATGCTTCGGCAGCGGCGGCATCCGGAGCTTCGAACAGCAGCACGGCGCTATCGACCGGATCGCCCGCCGCACCTCCGAGCAGCAGCTCGCCGCGGTCCGCAGCGGCCCAGGCGAGGGCGAGGTGCGCGTCGCGGAAGGCGGGGCGGCGCTCGAGATAGTCGGAGGCGAGATCATAGGTGAGGAGGAAGTGCGGCATGGCGCGAGGCTAGGCTTTCGGCATTGCTGCGCCAAGCCATTGCCTTGTCCGTGCCGAACTCTAGGAGGCGGGTGATGCGCATTCTCACCTGGCTGCTGACGACCGCCGCGGCGGTGCTTCTCCTCGCTCTCGCCGCGCGGGTGACGATTCCGATGACGCCGGTGCCGATCACGCTGCAGAGCTTCGCCGTGACCATGGCGGGCGCGCTGCTCGGCTGGCGGCATGGCGCCATCGCCGTGGCGATCTGGCTGGCGTGCGGCGCCGCCGGGCTGCCGGTGCTGGCAGGCGGGAGCGCGGGGCTGGCGAAATTCTGGGGGCCGAGCGCCGGCTATCTCTATGCCTTTCCGTTCGCGGCGGCCGCGACCGGCGCACTGATGACGGGCTGGGCACGCAGCTGGCCGCTGGCGATTGCGGCGATGGCGATCGGCAACGCGATCTGCCTGGGCGGCGGCGCGGGATGGGTGGCGTGGCACTCGGGCGTGGCGCGCGCCTGGGCGAGCGGCGTGCAGCCGTTCCTGATCGGCGCGGCGGCCAAGGCGGTGCTGGGCGGGCTGGCGATGCGGTGGCTGGCGGCGAACGGGTTCAAGACGCCGCGATAAGGGCGATTACCTCCGCGAAGCGTCCTTCGACAAGCTCAGGGCGAATGGCGAGTTTCCATTCTGGTACGACAGGCCCTGGGGCCAGCTTACCCCACCCGCAGCCAGAGCGCGGTGGCGTCGTCCGATGTCTTGAAGCGGATGAAGCGCGTGCAGGCGGCGTCCTCGGTCTCGATCGCGCGGAGGCGCGTGGCGAGACCGGCGAGGCCCTCGCCTGGGAGCGCGGCCATCAGCGCCTCGGCATCGAAGGCGTCGTAGCTGTCGATCAGCGCCGCGAAGCCGTCGGTCATCAGCAGCAGCTCGTCGCCGGGGGCACAGGGGATGCGCTGATAGTCGGCGCCCTCGGTGGAGCCCTCGACGCCAAGCACGACCAGGCCGGGGCGTTCGCGCGAGGCGCGGAGCGTGTCGATGACCGGATCGTCGCGGCCCTTGATGCTGCCGAGGCCGTGCTGCGCCAGGCTCTTCGCCAGCTCGGTCTCGCGGTCGCGCTCGACCGGCGGGCGGCCGAGGCGGACGACTTCGCCGGTGGTGCGGCGGAGCAGCCCGGCGCAATCACCGAGCCAGCCGCATTCGAGCGCGTCGTCGGCGAGGCGGGCGATCAGCAGCGCGGCGATCGGCAGCTCCCAGCGGCCGAGCGGCGCGCGCGTGCGGGCTGCGGCGAAGCGCTCGGCCATGCGCGCGGCGAGCGCGGGGAGCAGCGATTCCGCGGGCGCGTCCGACACATGGGTGAGCGCGGCATCGGCCTCGTCGGCGAGCCAGGCGGCGCCGCCGCGCGGGCCGACCAGCCCCGGCGGATTGAGATCGGTGGCGCCGTCGATCACCCAGGCGAGCCGGTCGCGGCTGCCGGCGCGGTCGTCGTTGGGGATCGTGGCGGTGCCGGCGAGGCTGAGCGACTGGATCAGATCGAAGTGCATGACGCCCGTCTAGACCGGTTTCGTGACAGTCCGCACCATGTATCGCGCCTGCGGGCCGTAGCTGGCGAGCTTGGCGCGAAGCGCGGGGCTGTCGCGCGCGACGAAGCCCTGCGCCTGCCAGAAGGCGGCGGATGCGTTGACCGAGACGAGCGCGATCGGCGCGTCGACGCGCGCGAACAGCAGCGCCAGTCCGGCGCGGGCGTGGCCGCCGCCGCGCACCTGGGCAAGCAACGCGAGATCGTGGAGATACCAGGCGTCGCGGCGCTCGGGCAGGCCGCCGAGCAGCGTGTCGAGCGGCGGTATCGCCTCGAGCGGCCAGGGATAGGCGATGAGGTAGCCGGCAACCTGTTCGGCGTCGGCGAGCACGAAGCAGGTATCGGGCGCGAGCGCGAGCCGTTCGGCGAAGCAGGCGCGGCGCTCGGGGTGGTCGGGGAAGGCCGCGCGGGCGACCGCGACGACTCCGTCGAGGTCGCCTTCGCGCATCGCCCGCCAGCGCATCAGTCGGCGAACAGCAGCACGGGGGTTTCGAGCAGCTTCCTGAGCGCCTGGACGTAGCTCGCCGCGTCCCAGCCGTCGACGACGCGGTGGTCGCAGCTGATCGACAGGTTCATGAGCTTGGCGCGGACGATGTCGTCGCCCTGGAAGACGGGACGCTCGACGATCTTGTTGGGGCCGATGATCGCGACTTCGGGGCGATTGATGACCGGCGTGGTGGCGATGCCGCCCAGGGGCCCGAGCGAGGTGACGGTGAGGGTGGAGCCGCTGAGCTCGTCGCTCCTGGCCTTGCCGGTGCGCGCGGCTTCGGCGAGGCGGGTGATCTCGGTTGCGAGCTGCCAGACGTTCTTGTCCTGCGCGTCGCGGATCACCGGGACCATCAGCCCGGCGTCGGTCTGCGTTGCCATGCCGAGGTGGACGCGGCCGTGGCGGGTGACCACGCCTGCCTCGTCGTCGTAGCGCGCGTTGATCATCGGGAAATCGGGGATCGTGCGGCAGATCGCGACGATCAGGAAGGGGAGCATCGTCAGCTTGGGGCGGTTGCCGCGGTTGGCGTTGAGATCGCCGCGCATCGCTTCGAGCGCCGTGACGTCGATCTCGTCCACATAAGTGAAGTGCGGGATCGCGCGCTTGGAAGCCGCCATGTTCTCGGCGATGCGGCGGCGCATGCCGATGACCTTTACGGGCTCGTCGTCGCGCGCGCGGCTGGCGTGCGGGGGCTGGTAGCCCTGCGCGCTGCCGTAGCGGAGATACGCGTCGAGGTCGGCGTGGCGGACGTGGTTGCCGTCGGACTTCACTTCGGCGAGGTCGATGCCGAGGTCCTTGGCGCGGGCGCGGACCGCGGGAGAAGCGAGGATTTGGCGGTGCCGAGCCTCTTCCACCCCGTTCGCCCTGAGCTTGTCGAAGGGCGGTTCCTCCTCCTTGACCTCGGGAGAAGTGGAAGACGGCGCTTCGACAGGCTCAGCACGAACGGATTCGGGTTCGACCACATCCTCGACCCCGGGATTCTCGGCTTCGACCTGTTCCTCGACCGGCGTCTCGGCTGCGCCGGCGTCCTCGCCGTCCACCTCGATCACCATCAGCGCCGAGCCGATCGCGACCTGATCGCCGACTTCGCCCGCGAGCTCGATCACCGTGCCCGAGACGGGGGATTCCATCTCGACCGTGGCCTTGTCGGTCATCATGTCGGCGACAGCCATGTCCTCCGACACCTTGTCGCCGACCTTGACGTGCCAGGCGACGATCTCGGCCTCGGCGATGCCTTCGCCGATGTCGGGGAGGCGGAAGGTGAAACGAGCCATGCGGGGTCAGTCCTTGAGGAGTTTCTTCAATGCCTCGCCGATGCGGACCGGGCCTGGGAAATAGGCCCATTCGAGGCTGTGGGGATAAGGCGTGTCGAAGCCGGTGACGCGCTCGATCGGGGCTTCGAGATGGTAGAAGCAGCGCTCCTGGACGAGCGCCGAGAGCTCGGCGCCGAAGCCCGAGGTGCGCGTCGCCTCATGGACGATCATGCAGCGGCCCGTCTTCTTCACCGACGCTTCGATCGCCCTGATGTCGAGCGGGACGAGCGTGCGCAGGTCGACGATCTCGGCATCCACGCCCATCTCCTCGACCGTCGTCGCGACGACATGGACCATCGTGCCGTAGCAGAGGATCGTCACGGCCTCGCCGGGGCGGACCACCGCGGCCTTGCCGAGCTCGACGCGGTAGTAGTCCTCGGGCACCTCGCCGCCGGGATGGCCTGCCCAGGTCGTGGCCGGGCGGTCGTAGTGGCCGTGGAAGGGGCCGTTGTAGATGCGCTTGGGCTCGAGGAAGAGGACGGGGTCGTTGTCCTCGATCGCGGCGATCAGCAGGCCCTTGGCGTCATAGGGCGTCGAGGGAATCACGGTCTTGATCCCCGAGACGTGGGTGAAGATTCCCTCGGGCGACTGGCTGTGCGTCTGCCCGCCGAAGATACCGCCGCCATAGGGCGAGCGGACGGTGATCGGCGCGATGAAGTCGGCGGCCGAGCGATAGCGCAGCCGCGCTGCCTCGGACACGAGCTGGTCGAGTGCCGGGTAGATGTAATCGGCGAACTGGATCTCGGGCACGGGGCGCAGGCCGTAGGCGCCCATGCCGATCGCGACGCCGACGATGCCGATCTCGGTGATCGGCGTGTCGAACGTGCGCGTCTTGCCGTACTTCGCCTGGAGCCCCGCGGTGGCGCGGAACACGCCGCCGAAATAGCCGACGTCCTCGCCCATCACGACCACGTTCGGATCGCGCGCCATCATCACGTCCATGGCCGAGTTGATCGCCTGGATCATGTTCATGCGGGTGGTGGCACCCTGCGCTTCGATCGTGTCGCTCACAGGCCCGCCGCCTTGCGCTCGTCGAGCATCTGCTGCTGCTGCTCCTTGAGGTGCCAGGGGATTTCCTCAAACACGCCCTCGAACATCGTCTCGAAGGGCTGGTGCATGCCGTGGCCGAGGACGCCGTTCTTCTCGGCCTCCTTCTGCGCGCGCTTCACTTCCTCGGCGAGTTCGAGGTCCATCGCGGCGTGGCGCTCGTCGTCCCATTCTCCGAGCGCGACGAGGTGGTCCTTGAGGCGGCGGATCGGATCGCCCAGCGGCCAGGCGGTCGGCTCGCCCGCCGAGCGATAGGCAGTGGGGTCATCGGACGTGGAGTGGCCCTCGGCGCGATAGGTGAAATGCTCGATCAGCGTCGGGCCCTGGTTGGTGCGCGCGCGCTCCGCGGCCCAAAGCGTGGCGGCATAGACCGCGAGCGCGTCGTTGCCGTCGACCCGCAGCCCGGCGATGCCATAGCCGATCGCCCGCGCGGCGAAGGTCGTCGCCTCGGCCCCCGCGAAACCCGAGAAGCTCGAGATCGCCCATTGGTTGTTGACGACGTTGAGGATGACCGGCGCCTTGTAGACCGTCGCGAAGGTCATCGCCGAGTGGAAGTCGCCCTCCGCCGTCGAGCCTTCGCCACACCAGGTGGCGGCGATGCGCGTGTCGCCCTTGGCCGCGCTCGCCATCGCCCAGCCGACCGCCTGGGGATATTGCGTCGCGAGGTTGCCCGAGATCGAGAAGAAGCCGAACTCCTTCGCCGAATACATGATCGGGAGCTGGCGTCCCTGGAGCGGATCGCCCCTGTTCGAATAGATCTGGTTCATCATCTGAACCAGCGGATAGCCGCGGGTCAGGAGGATCCCCTGCTGACGATAGGAGGGGAAGCACATGTCGTCGGCAGCGAGCGCCATCGCGGCGGCGACCGACACGGCCTCCTCGCCGGTGGATTTCATGTAGAAGCTGGTCTTGCCCTGGCGCTGGGCACGGAACATGCGCTCGTCGAAGGCGCGGGTGAGCGCCATGCTGCGCAGCATGCGCCGCAGCGCGTCCGCGTCGAGCCGGGGGTTCCAGGGGCCGACAGCCTGGCCCTGCTCGTCGAGCACGCGGACCAGCGTATAGGCGAGCTCGTGGAAGCTGCTGGCGGCTTCGGCAGTGTCGGGTCGGCGCGCCGACCCCGCGGGCGGGACTTCGACGTCGCTGAAGTCCGCCTCGTCGCCGGGGCGGAATCGGGGCTCCGGCACATGGAGCGAAAGCGGGGGCAGATTGGCGCGCGGGGCGTCCATGGTCTCTCCGGATTGCAGCCCGTGTCGCCCCGGAGAACGCACGGAATCGATTTCCGAACCTTGTTATAAAATTTCAAAGAGCCTGTCGAGTAGGTCAGTAGCGCTGACCTTTGATTTATGCGGTCGCGGCCGGGAGCTCACCCACGCCGCGGCCGAGGAAGCGGTTGTACGCCCAGCCGATCCCGATCAGCGCGACCCCCAATGCGAGGAAAGAGAGGATGCGCAGCACGCCTTCGAGCGCGGCGGCGTCGATCAGGAAGACCTTGAAGGTGACGAGTGTGAGCAGTGCGAGGCCGTAGAGGCGCAGGTCGCGCTCGCCCGCGGAGATTCCGCGCCACAGCCAGAAGAGCGCGAGCCCGAGCAGCACGGCCGAATAGCCGGTGTTCTCGAGCGTGCCGATCGGGCCGGTGAGGAAGCTGCCGTGGGTCGCCTGGCGCACCGCGGCGAGCAGGGCGACGATGGTGAGCGCCGCGGCGCCCGCGCGCGTGGCGCGCGTGGGCGCGACGGTCCAGAGCCAGAAGGCGGCGAGGCCGAGATGGAGCGCGGCCGCGTTGAGCAGAGGGATGCCGCCCACCTGCTGCGGCTCGATCACCGGGTTGAGCACGACGAGATCGAACCAGACGAGCCGGCACAGGCCAAGCGTGAGCAGCACGCCGGCCAGGCTGGGGAAGCGGCCGCGGCGGAGCAGCAGCCATCCGGCGGCGAGGCAGGCCTGGGTCAGCAGCGCGCGCTCGACGAAGCCCAGCGCGGCGAAGCGCGGCAGCGTGCCGATCACTAGGAGCTGCTTGGCGAGCGCGTAGAGCAGCAGGATGCCGAGCGTGATCGCGGCGGTGCCGGCGGCGCGGCGCACGCGGCCGAGCTGGCGCGAATCGAGGAGCAGCGCGAGCAGCGCCGCGACCGGAAGCACGAGCGTGCGCAGCAGCTCGCCGAGTTCGGGCAGGCGGAGATACGGTAGACGGTCACCGGTCGCCGAGGCGAAGACGAGTTCGAGCAGCGCGATGATCGGCAGCGCCGCGGCGAGCAGCGCGGCGAGGAAAGGCAGCACCGGAAGCTCGTAGAGCTGCGGAGCCCTGGCGGTGCGCGCCCAGGCGGCGAGGCCGAACAGCACCAGCGTGAGCGGGATCGCGAGCCAGCTGTCGGGAACGAATTGCGCAAGTCCCAGCGCGGCGAGCAGTGCTGTGGCGAGCGTCGCGCTGGTGAGTGCGACCGAATTCTCGGGACCGCGGAGCAGCCAGGCGGTACGCGCGCAGGCGGCGGCGGCGAGCAGCTCGAGCGCGCCCCAGCCGAGATCGGGAAGCAGCGACGGCGCGCAGAGATGCGCGACGAGCAGCGGGCCGGCGCTGCCGCCGAGCGCGATCAGCGCCCAGCGCGTCGCGCGGGTCGCGAGCAGGTGACCGGGGATCGCGAAGAGCAGAGTCGCGAGCACCGCCGCGACCGGAGTCGCGCTGCGCTCGGGCTGGAGCAGCGCGAGTCCCTGGAGGACGAGCAGGAATGCCAGCGCGGCGAGCGCGGCGGGCAGGTAAAGCGAATCGCGCCACGACAGGAACAGCGCGGCGGCGGCCAGCACCAAATAGAAGCTCCAGGCGAGCGGGCCGAAATCGAGCGCGGGCGCGAGCGCCACGAGCTGGACGAAGCCGGCGACGAGCGGGGCGAGCCGGAGCCAGGGATTGCGCGCCCCGGCGGCGGGGATCGCCGCGCTGGCACCCGCGGCGAGGAGCATGGTGAAGGCGCCGACTGCGGACAGATCCTGCTCGCGGCCTGCCAGCGCGGCGATCAGGAAGTTGATCCAGGCGAAGCCCGCGACCGCGGCGGCGAGCGCGAGCCAGCCCCAGCCGCGGCGGATCGCGAGCCCGAACAGCGCGGCGATGAAGATCGCGAGATAGACGAGCAGCGGACCGATCCCCGCCGCGTCGAACCCGGCTACGAGCGGGGCGGCGAAACCGCCGACGAGCGCCATCACCGCAGTGGGCGGGCCGTGACGCAGCGCGAGCGCCATTGCGATCCCGGTGACGACCACCACCAGCACGAAGGCCGTGAGGGGGCTGATCAGGTGATAGAGCGCCGCCGCCATGTAGAGCGTGCCGTAGAGGCTGGCGATGCCCGCGCCCGACAATGCCTGGGCTACGCGCGGATCGTCTGCGGTTGCGGGGAAGCGGCGGGCGGCCTCGCTTGCTGCGACCAGCGCGATGCCGAACAGGGCGGCGAGAACCGTGCGCGTGGCGGGACCGAGCAGCCCGCTCTCGATCGAGTACCGGACGAGGAAGAAGCCGGCGAGCACGAGCGCCGCGCCGCCGATCCAGATCGGCAGGCGGCTGCCGATCAGGGTTTCGAGGCTGAGACCCGGCGCATCGGGCAGGGCTCTTTCGGGTGCGGGCTCAGGTGCGGGTTCGTGGGGCGGCGGCGGTTCGGCGGCTGTCGGCGCGCGCTCGCGGGGTTCGGCGGCGAGGGTGCGCGCCCTTTCCGCGAGCGCCACCGCTGCCGGCCTCGGCTCGGCCCGGCGCTCGGGCGGGGCGGCCTGTCCAATTCGGGATTCGAGCCGCGCAATCTCGGACTCGACGCGGCGAAGCTCCTGTTCCACAAAAGCGAGACGCCGCAGGACCACAAAAAAGGCCGCGGCGACGCCGAGTGCGAGCAGAAGGACGAATCCAGTCACTCGCTCATCCTTGGCACATCGGGTTCGCGCTGTCGCGGTGGACGGGCGGCCTGGGTGCACCAGGCAAGGACGTTCGCCACAAGATGGAGAGGAATGTCCGATGATCGTATTTGGTTCGACCCTGTCCCCCTATGTCCGCAAAGTCATGGTTTTCGGTGCGGAAAAGGGCCTGGAGCTGGAGCTCAGGTCTGCGGGGATGGGGCAGGGCGGGCCCGAGTTCGCCGCGGCGAGCCCTTTCGGCAAGATGCCCGGTTTTCAGGACGGCGACTTCCGGATCGCCGATTCGAGCGCGATCGTCACCTATCTCGAAGCGAAATATCCCGAGCCCAACCTGATCCCCGCCGAGCCGCGCGCGCGGGCGCGAACCATCTGGTTCGACGAGCTGGCGGACACGCTGATCATGGCCGCAGGGGGCGCGATCTTCGGCCAGCGCTTCGTGCGGCCGCGCGTGCTCAAGCAGGAATGCGACCATGCCGCCGCGGACGCTGCCGAGCGCGACCTGCTGCCGCCGCTGCTCGACTATCTGGAGAAGGTGATCCCGGAGAGCGGCTATCTGGTCGAGGACCGGCTGACGCTGGCCGACATTGCGGTGGCGAGCCCGTTCGCGACGCTGGGCTGCATCGGAGTCAAGGCGCCGGCCGACCGCTATCCGCGCACCGCTGCCTGGCTGGAGGCGATCCTGGCGCGGCCGAGCTTCGCGGCGATCGTCGCCAGGGACCAGGCAGTGGTGGCGGCGATGGGCGGCGCAGTGCGCGCGACTCCGGCGGCCGCCTGAGAGGCGTTGCGGCGCCCGACTCCGCCCCGGCCGTTGCGGGTGCCGCGTGCGGGCCCTAGATGCACGGCCATGCAGCTCGCTTTCGTCAAATGCCATGGATCGGGGAACGACTTCCCGCTGATCGACGCCCGTGCGCTCGCGCTGAGCGATGCCGAATGGGCCGGGGTGGCGCGCGCGCTCGCCGACCGCGAGGGGCCGGTGGGGGGCGACGGGCTGCTGCTGCTGACCGAAGGCGATGCGGAGTGCGCGTTCGGGATGCGGATGTTCAATTCGGACGGGTCGGAGGCCGAGACGTGCCTCAACGGGCTGCGCTGCGTCGCGCGCGCGGGGTTCGAGGCGCTGGGGATCGATGCGGCGCGCGTGAGGCTCAAGACCAGCACCGCCGAAGTCGCGCGCGAGCAGGCGGTGGCGCCGGGGGTGGTGACGATCTGCACGACCGTCGGGCCTGCTTCGATCGATGCGGCGGACGTGGGGCTGAGGACCGAAGCGAGGCAGTTCATCGAGGCGCGCGTCCCCGAGCTGCCGAGCGAGCGGCGCTTCACGGCGATCGCGATGCCCAACCCGCACCTGATCGCCTTTGAGGAGCGCGTCGATGAGGCTGCGCTGGTTGCGCTCGGAAGCTGGTGCGAATCGGCGCCGCCCCTGATCCCGGGGCGCGCCAACGTCTCCTTCGTCGAGCAGCGCGGCCCGGATGCGCTGTACGTGCGCACCTATGAGCGCGGTGTGGGGCTGACCGACAGCTGCGGGAGCGCGATGGCGGCATCGGTGCTCGCCGCGGCGCTGACCGGGCGCGTGCCGTTCGGCGCGGACGTGCGGGTGTTCAACAAGGGCGGCCTGGTGCGCGGGCGCGCAGGCGAGGACCGCGTCGTGACGATCAGCGGCAATGCGACCTTCCTCTATGACGCGGCGGTGGAAGTCGATCCCGCTACCGCGGCCGCAGGCGTGCCGGTGGTCCATGCCCGGCGCGAGGACGAGGCGCGGGCGTGGGACGCCGTGGTGGCCGCGCTCGCCGAACCCAGGGCAGCCTGAAGGCGCTCAGGCGCGCGCGGCGTGCCGCCGGAGCCGCAAGCCCAGCGCGATCAGCGCGATCCCGGCGAACAGCGCCCAGGCGGCGATCGCCCAGGCGACCGAGAGGATGCTCGCCACCGGGCTGACCAGCAGCAGCACCCATAGCCCGACGCCGAGCAGGATCGAGAGCAGCCCGGAGAGCGCCATCAGCCACTCGCCGCGGATCTCCTTGCGCAGCCGGATCGCCGTCGCGATCTCGAGCACGCCGACGGCGATGGCCCAGACGATCACGGCGGTGAGGGTGAGCAGCGCATAGCTGATCGTCGCGATGCCGGGCATCAGGACGAACAGCGCGGCGAAGGCGACGCCGAGCGCGCCGCGCAGCACCAGCAGCCACCAGCGTTCCTGCCCGTGGCTGGCACCGCGCACGCCCGCGACGATCGAAAGGATGCCGTCGGCGCCTGCCCAGGCGGCGAAGACCAGGGTGAAGCCGAACAGCGTGCCGAGCGGGAAGACCAAGGCGATCGCTGCGAGCAGGAGCGCGAGCACCCCGCGCAGCACGAACCACCCCCAGTTGCGGCCGAGCATGCGCGTGCCGCGACGGTCATCCAGAGAATCGCCAGCCGGTGTCATCGCCGCATTCTCCCTGTGCCGTGCCCGGTTTCCCGGGACGCAATCTATCTGCCGGCGCTTTCCCGCACAACGGGAACCGCTCGCCCCGGCATCTAGGGGTGCATCCCCCCGGGCGGTGAATTCTCCCGATACCTTCGGACGCGCGCCGGTGCTTGAACCTGCGCAGCGGCCATATCCGCGCGCATCGAGAACCAGGAGTCCAGCATGCTCAACGGAAAGCCAGACATCCTCGTCATCTGGGGTGACGATATCGCAACGAGGAATGTCGGCGCCTATACGCACGTTTCGATTCGGGGTGCTATTTCTCCAGCGGCAGGGTGAAGCAGATGCGGGCGCCGGGGGCGTGGGCGGGATCGACCCACATGCGGCCGCCGTAGGACTGGACGATCGCCCGCGACACGGCGAGGCCGAGGCCCAGCCCGTCGCGCTTCGAGGAGGCGAAGGGGGAGAAGATATCCCCCAGTTCGGGAGAGATGCCGGGTCCGTTGTCTTCGACGGCGAACAGGATGTTCTCGCCGCAGTGGAGCGCGCTCGACAGGACGACGTGCGGGGCGCCAGTCTGCGCCGCGGCCTGGCAGGCGTTGCGCAGCAGGTTGAGCAGCACCTGCTGGACCTGGATCTGGTCCGCCGCGACGCGCGATTCGACGACGCCCAGCCGCTGCGCGATCTCCCCCTTCCACCCCGGCGCCGCGAGCCAGACCAGCGCGATCGCATCCTGAACGATGTCGCGCACGCTGGCGCCGGGCACCATGTCGGTTCGATCCGAGACCATGTCGCGCACGCGCTGGACGATGTTGCGGGTGAAGCCGATGTGGCGCCCCGCCTCCTCGAGCCGCTCGACCACCAGCACGGCGTCACCCGGCGCCTGGCGCACGGCGAGCGCGTGCGCGGCGGCGACATAGTTGGAGGCGGCGGTGAGCGGCTGCGACAGCTCGTGCACCGCAGTGGCGCCGACCATGTTCATCGCTTCCACCCGGGCGATCTGGGCGACTTCGTCGCGCAGCCGCTCGTGGCGCTTCTCGGCAGTGATGTCCTGCACGGTCGCGAACAGGCCGGGCGCGGGGCCGCCGGCGGCGCGCAGCGGCATCACGCGAATGCGGTGGCAGGTCTCGCCCGCGTCTCCGTAGCGCCCGCTGCCGTCGCGCACGGTGACCTCGCATTCGCGCGCCTCGCGCGTTTCGCAGACGGCGTCGATCATCGCGAGCAGCTCGGCGCGGCCGGTGGGGTCGAGATAGGCGAGCGCCTCGTCGCGGCTGAGGACATTGTCGGCGGGATCGCGCCCGAACATCTCGCACAGATGCTCCGACCAGATCAGCCGGTCCGACTCGGCCTCGAACGTCCAGTCGCCGATGCGGCCGAGCCGCTGCGCCTCGTGCAGCCGCGCGTTGGACCGCGCCACTGCCGCCACGGTCCGATCGCGGCGGCGCAGCGCCCAGCTCAGCGCCACCGAAAAGGCAGCGATGGCGAGCGCGAGAAGCGCGAAGGCGGACCAATAGATGCATGCGCGGCGCCGCACCGGGCGCAGCACGTCTTCCTGACCGACCCCTGTGGTGGCGAAGATGCCGTAGCGCGGGATCCGCCGGTGACTGAAATAGCGCATCGTGCCGTCGACCGAATTGGGGCCGAGATAGGTGGCGTTGGGATCGGCGAGCTGGCGCTGCATCACCAGCCGGCCGGCAAGGTTCTCGCCCCAGGTGACGCGCCCGCCGGTCCGGCGCGCGAGCGTCATCCCGTCGAGCCGGAACACCGAGATCAGATCGAGCGGGCGCAGCTCCGCGCCCTGGTTGAACCCGGTCAGCGCCTGGATCGGGATCAGAATGGTGACGATTCCGTCGAAGCTGCCGTCGTGATCGCGGATCGCGTGCGTCAGCGGAATGACGGGGCGGCCCAGAGTGGGCGAGTGCAGCGGATCGCCGACCACCATCGCATGGCGGGAAGTGCCGCCCTGCAGCGCGCGGAAGGCGGCGCCATCGGCGACGTTGCGCCTGGCGGCGGGGCCGAAGGTGGTCCAGCCGATGTTGCCCGCGGCGTCTGCGATCACGACGCCCGCGAACAGCGGGTTGCGCGCGACCGGATCGGTGATCGCACGCGGTGCGCTGCCCGGGGGCACCCGGCCGGCATAGTGCGGGCCGAGGTGCGTCGCGGCGAGCTCGGCGGCTTCGAAGGTGCGGGTGACGAACTGCTCGAACGCGATCGCGCGGTTCTGGTTCTCGCGGGTCGCCGCCGCTTCGGCGCGGGCGCGCTCCGAGCGGAGCTCGATCGCCACCACGGTGCCCAGCAGCGCGAGCAGCAGGAAGGTGCCCGACCACAGGAGAAGGAGCAGCGGCCGGCTCGCCATGGAAAGTTCGCGAAGGCGCATCGACGGTCTTGCTGCTCCAGCTGCAGAAACGGGGCAGCGGAACCTGCCGGGAGCGCAGGATTAGGGGGACGGCCGCGCGGAGGGAATATCCGGATTCTGCGTAGCCGCGCATTCACCCAAATTTGACGATTATGAACCAAATAGGAGAAAATACTTGACATCGTAACGCTGATATGGCACACAGCAGGCACGCTGAAGAATTGCGAGTCGGGGGCGTCGCCCCCGCCGGGCCGGGCATCCCAAGGTGCGCCGGCCTTTTCCGTGTCCGGAGGAGGGAGAAATGGAGGAGCTGGAATTGACGCTGCGCGCGGGGCGGGTTCAGCAGCGCCGGCCGACGACCAACCGGTTCACGCGCAAGAAGCAGCAGCGGTTCCTCGACGCGCTGGCGCACACCTGCAACGTCGTCGTGTCTTCCGGGCATGCCGGGGTGAGCACGGTAACCGTGTATCAGCACCGGCTGCGCGATCCGGCGTTCCGCGCGCGCTGGCAAGAGGCGATCGCCGCCGGATACGACCGGCTGGAGGGGCTGCTGCTCGAGCACGGCGGCGCGGCGCAGCCGCTTGATCCGCCGGATGGCGAACGCGCGGCGCAGGCCGATCCCCGGCCGTTCGACTTCGATCGCGCGCTCACGCTGCTGCGCCAGTATCAGGCGCGCCGCGAGGGCAAGCCCACCGGAGGCGCGCGGCGCAACGCCACGCGCGAGGAGACCAACGCAGCCCTGCTCAAGGCGATCGAAGGCGCCCGGCGACGGATCGAGCGCGAGGCGGAGCGCGGCGATGGACGCGGATGAGCTGCGCGAGGACCGCGACCTGCTCCACCGGCTGGCGATGCTGCCGGCGGAGGAGCGGGCGCGCGTGGTGCGCAAGCTGAGCTTTCGCCAGGCACGCGAGCTGCTCGAGCGCTGGCCGATGTGGGCGCACGACGGGCAGCTCGAGCCGGGCGGCGATCCGATGGTGTGGATGGTGATGGCAGGACGCGGCTTCGGCAAGACGCGCGCGGGCGCCGAATGGCTGAGCGAACTGGCGCGGCGCATGCCCGACGGCCGCTTCGCGCTGGTGGGCGCGGCGATCGGCGAAGTGCAGCGGGTGATGATCGAAGGGCCGAGCGGGCTGATCGCGGTCGCGCGGACGGGCGAGACGGTGCGCTGGGTGGCGAGCAAGGGCGAAGTGCATTTTGCATCGGGCGCCATCGCCCATGTCTATTCGGCCGAGGCGGCGGAGGCGCTGCGCGGACCCGAGCACCACGCCGCCTGGTGCGACGAGCTGGGCAAATGGCGCCCGCACTGCTCGGCACGCGCCTGGGACAATCTGATGATGGGGATGCGCAAGGGGGCGCATCCGCGCGTGCTGGTGACGACGACGCCGCGGGCCAACCGGCTGGTGCGACGCGTGGAGGCGCTGGCACGCGCGGGCAATGCGCTGACGCGCGGGCGAACCGCGGACAATCCGCACCTGCCGGCGAGCTTCCTGGAGGCGATGCTGGCCGAATATGGCGGGACGCTGCAGGGGCGCCAGGAGCTGGAAGGCGAGCTGATCGACGCGGTAGAGGATGCGCTGTGGCAGCGCGCGACGATCGAGGCAGGGCGCGTGCGCGCGGCGCCGGCGCTGCGGCGCGTGGTGGTGGGCGTCGACCCGCCGGCGAGCGCGGGCGGCGACGCGTGCGGGATCGTGGCAGTGGGCCTGGGCGCGGACGGGCGCGGCTATGTGCTGGAGGATGCCAGCGTCGCCGGGCGCTCGCCCGAAGGCTGGGCGCGCGCGGTGACGGCATGCGCCGCGCGGCACCGCGCCGACCGCGTGATCGCCGAAAAGAACCAGGGCGGCGACATGGTGGAGAGCGTGCTGCGCGCCGCCGATCAGGCGATGCCGATCGGGCTGGTGAGCGCCAGCCGCGGCAAGAGCGCGCGCGCCGAGCCGGTGGCGGCGCTCTACGAACGCGGCAAGGTGGCGCATGTCGGCGCCTGGCCCGAGCTGGAGGACGAGCTGTGCGGGCTGCAGGCGGCGGGCGGATACGAAGGGCCGGGACGATCGCCGGATCGGGCGGATGCGCTGGTGTGGGCACTGAGCGAGCTGATGCTGGGACGTAAGGCCGAGCCGGGGGTGCGGGGGTTGTGAGGGGAATGTTCTGAGCTCCCCTCCCTGCAACGGAGGGGTTGGGGGTGGGTTGGCGAGCGAAGCGAAGCCAGGTAGCCTCGCCACATGCGGCACCGCATCGATCCGCGCCTGACCGCCCGCGCGCGCGAACTGCGCAACAATCCGACGCCTGCCGAGCGTGCCGTCTGGCATCGCATCTCGCGGTTCCGGCCGGCGTTCACGCGCCAGCATGTCGAGGCGCCGTTCATCATAGACCTCGTCTGTCGACGCGCGAAGCTCGCTGTTGAGTTCGACGGAAGCCAGCATCTGGATGCCGTCGCGAAGGACGAGCGGCGCACAGCCTATCTTCAGTCGAAAGGTTGGTGCGTCATCCGGTTATGGAATTCGGATGTCCTCGCCAATCCCGATGGCGCCACCCTCTACGTTCTGGAAAAGGCCGCCGAGTGCCTCGGCGGCACCCACCCCCAACCCCTCCCTTCCAGGGAGGGGAGAGAAAGACGACCTCGTTCCCGATAATGGCTATCGGCGCCATGTCGCTCGGGGAGGGCGAACACAGGAGTAGATGATGGTCCCGCGCGAGTTGATCGATACTGCCGAGGTGCCGGGCGGGGAGCCGTTGCGGCTGTTTCGGCGCGGAGGCGACTTCATGATCGTGCTCGAGCGCAACGAGCTGATGAACAGCCGGATGAGCGGGTCCGAGGAAGCGCTGGCCGAGATGACGATCGCGCGGCTGGGCGGGGCCAGGGCGCCGCATCTGCTGATCGGCGGATACGGCATGGGGTTCACGCTGCGCGCGGCGCTGAAGGACCTGGGGGAACAGGCGCGGGTGACCGTGGCCGAGCTGGTTCCCAAGATCATCGACTGGGCGCGCGGGCCGATGGCCGAGCTGGCGGCGGGGTGCCTCGACGATCCGCGGGTGCGGGTGGTGCTGGGCGACGTCGGCGCCTCGATCGGCGCGGGGCGCGGTGCCTATGACGCGATCCTGCTCGACGTGGACAACGGGCCGGACGGGCTGACCCGCGCCGCGAACGACGGGCTCTATTCGATGGCGGGCCTCGCGGCGGCGAAGGCGGCGCTGCGGCCCGGAGGCGTGCTGGCAGTATGGTCGGCGGCGCCGGATGCGCGGTTCACGCGACGGCTGAAGGAGGCGGGGTTCGCGGTCGAGGAAGTCGCGGTGCGCGCGCGCCAGAGCGGCAAGGGGCCGCGGCACGTCATCTGGTTCGCGAGCGTGCGCTAGACGGTTTCGGCAAGTGCCGTTTGCCCTGAGCTTGTCGAAGGGCATTTCCGGACGCTGATCGCCTGTGGCTCTCGCCCTTCGACAGGCTGAGGGCGAGCGGGGGAATGATTCAAGGAGAAGCGCCAGTTTGGCGTGCGGGGCGAGGCTCCGCGCGGACGAGCGGCTGGGCGGCAGATGCCGGGCGCGGCGCGATCGGAAAACTCCGAGCGAAGGGGAAATCGATGAAATGGTTCGGACGCAAGGCCGCGGGGCGCGGCCAGGCGCGGCCGGCGCTGTCGCATGGCGGCGGGCTGTTCGCCCAGGGTGAGTGGCCGCTGAGCTATGAGGCGCAGGTGCGCGAGGGCTATTGCCGCAATGCGGTGGCGCAGCGCGCGGTCAAGCTGGTGAGCGAAGGGGTGGGCGGAGCGCCGCTGACCGGGAGCGACCCGGCGCTGGTGGCGCTGGTGCGCGCGCGCAGCGGCGGGCAGGTGCTGGTCGAGAGCGTGGCGGCGCAGCTGCTGCTCCACGGCAACGCCTATGTGCAGATACTGGCGGACAGCGGCGGCGCGGTGCGCGAGCTGTTCGCGCTCCGGCCCGACCGGGTGAGCGTGGAGGCCGATGCGGCGGGCTGGCCGGTCGCGTACCGCTATCGGGTCGGCGCGCATGTGACGCGGCTGGCGGCGGAGGATGCCGGCGGGCGTCCGGCGGTGGTGCACATCAAGGCCTTCTCGCCGCTCGACGATCATTACGGGCTGGGGTGCCTGGCCGCGGCGGCGGGGGCGATCGCGACCCACAACGCTGCGACGCGCTGGAACAAGGCGCTGCTCGACAATGCGGCGCGGCCCTCGGGCGCGCTGGTCTATGATCCCGGCGACGGGAGCGCGCTGGCGCCCGACCAGTTCGAGCGGCTGCGCGCCGAGATGGAGGCGGGGTTCGCGGGCGCGGGCAACGCGGGGCGGCCGATGCTGCTCGAAGGCGGGCTCAAATGGCAGGCGATGAGCCTGAGCCCCGCCGACATGGATTTCGTGGGGCTGAAGGCGGCGGCGGCGCGCGAGATCGCGCTCGCCTTCGGCGTGCCGCCGGCGCTGCTGGGGCTGCCGGGCGACGCCGCCTATGCCAATTATCGCGAGGCGAACCGGGCGCTGTGGCGGCTGGCGATCCTGCCGCTGGCGGCGCGGATCCTGGACGGGCTGGCGCAGGGGCTGCGCGGCTGGTTCGCGGATGCGGCGCTGGCGGTGGACGTCGACCGGGTGACGGCGCTGGCCGAGGACCGCGAGCGGCTGTGGCGGCAGGTGAACGCGGCGGGCTTCCTCACGGACGACGAGAAGCGAGGCCTTCTGGGCCTGGGTTGAGGCGGATGTGGCAGGTGCGGTCGTCGGCGTTCCAGATGCCGCCGGTGCTCCGGCACTGCCGGACCAGCACGAAATCGGTCGCCCAGGCCCAGACGAGCAGCGCGGCGAGGATCGCGAGGACGATCGCGAGAAGGGCGAAGCGCATGCGTGCGGTGTAGCGCGGCGGAGCGCCGCGGCAAATCGGGAGTAAGAGTAATGGCGGACGAAATGCTGCTCGCGCAGCTGATCGAACAGGCGCGCGGGGAAGGCGCCGATCTGGCGACGCTGCGCGCGATCGCCGAGGAGGCAGGCGAGCTGGGCGCCGGGCGCGCGCTGGCGCGGCTGGGGCTGGAGGACGCCGGTGCCGCCAAGGACATGGGCGAGCTGCGCGAACTGCTGGGCGCGTGGCGCGATGCCAAGCGCTCGGTGCTCAAGGCCGGGTTCGAATGGGCCGGACGGATGGCGGCGGCGCTGCTGCTGGTGGGGCTGGCAGTGAAGCTGGGCTTCCCGGGCTGGCTCAAGTGACCCTTCGTCAGGCTGAGGGCGGTGCCCTTCGGTTTGCCGGGTACGCGGCGGTGTTCGGCGTGCCCGACCGCGGCGGCGACGTGGTGCGGCCGGGAGCGTTCCGCGCTTCGGGTGCGGTGCCGCTGCTGTGGCAGCACCAGGGCGCGCCGGTGGGCGCGATCGAACGGATCGAGGAGGACCGGCGCGGGCTGCGCGTGATCGGGCGCGTCGACGACGCGGCGCTCGCCGCGGCGGTGGGCCGGGGCGAGGTGACGGGGCTCTCGTTCGGATACCGGGTGCGCGAGGCGCGCCACGGCCTCAGGCGCGAGCTCACCGAAGTCCAGCTGATCGAAGTGAGCCTGGTCGCCAGCCCGATGCAGCCGCTTGCGCGGGTGCATGCGGTGGCGAAGGGCTGAGGATTTTTGACGTGGGGAGAAGGCGATGAGTGACGGGACGATGGACGGCCTCGAGGCGAGCTTCGAGGCAGTGGAGACGGCGGGGCTGCCGCCGGTGCGGCCGATGCTGGCAGGCGGGCGCCCCGCGACCGGGGCGGCGTTCGAGAGCTTCCTGCGCGGCGGCGCGGGCGCGCTCGAGGTGAAGGCGCTTTCGGGCGCGAGCGAGGCCGCGGGCGGCTATGCGGTGCCGCAGGAGATCGACGCGCAGATCGATGCGACGCTAAAGAGCGTCTCGCCGATCCGCGCGATCGCCAATGTGGTCAAGGTCGGCACCTCGGGCTACCGCAAGCTGGTCAGCAGCGCGGGCTTCGAGAGCGGCTGGGCGAGCGAGACGGGCGCGCGGGCGGAGACCGACACGCCGGTGTTCAACGAAGTCGCGCCGCCGATGGGCGACCTCTACGCCAATCCGGCGGCGAGCCAGGCGATGCTCGACGACGCCGCGTTCGACGTGGAGCAATGGCTGGCAGGCGAGATCGCGCGCGAGTTCGCCACGGCCGAAGGCGCGGCGTTCGTGAACGGCGACGGGGTGAACAAGCCGCGCGGCTTCCTGCGCCAGCCGACGGCGGCGACCGGCGACGCGGCGCGCGCGTTCGGCACGCTCCAGCACGTCGCCAGCGGCGCGGCCGGGGATTTCGGTGCGAACCCCGAGGAGAGGCTGATCGACCTGGTCCAGACGCTGCGCGCGCCGTACCGCCAGGGGGCGAGCTGGGTGATGAACTCGGCGACGCTCGCGCGGATCCGCAAGATGAAGACCAGCGACGGCGCGTTCCTGTGGACGCCCGGCATCGCCGCGGGGCAGCCGGCGACGCTGCACGGCTATCCGGTGGTGGAGGCCGAGGACATGCCCGACATCGCCGCGGACGCGCTCGCGATCGCCTTCGGCAACTTCAAGGCGGGATATCTGGTTGCCGAGCGCCAGGAGACGCAGATCCTGCGCGATCCCTATTCGAACAAGCCCTTCGTCCATTTCTACGCGACCAAGCGCGTGGGCGGGATGGTGAGCAATTCGGAAGCGATCAAGCTGATGAAGTTCGCGGCCTAGGCTCGTTCCTCCCCGGAACGGGGAGGGGGCCAAGGCGCGCAGCGGCTTGGTGGAGGGGGAGTTCGGCAAGCGATGCCGGCGTGGCGGGGAGCGAGTCCGGTGTGGACGCCCCCCTCCACCACGCACTTCGTGCGCGGTCCCCCTCCCGGTGCCGGGGAGGATAGGGGGAGGATAGACATGGTTTCACCGCCTTTCGACGAGGCGGCGCTGGCGGCTGCGCGCGATGCAGCCAAGGCGCATCTGAGGATTTCGGGCGCGGACGAGGATGCGCTGCTCGCGCGCCACGCCGCGGCGGGGCTGGCGCTGTGCGAGGCGTTCACCGGGTGCGCGCTGCTGGTGCGCCAATGGACCGACACGGTGCCTGCCGACCGGCGCTGGCAGCGGCTGGCGGGGGCACCGGTGGCAGTGATCGACGACGTGGAGGCGCTGCCCGTCGAGGGCACGCCGCTCGCGCTGCCGGTGGAGGCGCATGCGATCGACATCGATGCGAACGGCGAAGGCTGGGTCCGCGTGACTCGGCCGGGCGGGGCGGGTCGCGTGCGCGTGACGTATCGCGCGGGGCTGGCGGAGAGCTGGGCGGCATTGCCGGCGCCGATCGCGCAGGGAGTGGTGCTGCTCACGACGCATCTGTTCGAGGCGCGCGTCGAGGGACGGGCGCCGCCCGCCGCGGTGGCGGCACTGTGGCGGCCGTGGCGGCGGATGCGGCTGGCGGGCGAAAGGCGCGTGGCATGAGCGCGCGTGTGGAGGCGCGCGCCGCAGCGGCGGTGGAAGAAGCGGTCGCGCGGCTGGCGGCGCGGCTGGGCGACGCAGTGCCGGGGGCGGACGTGACGGTCGAGCCCGGACGGGTGGTGCTGAGCGGGCGCGGGCTCGCGCGGCGGATGCTCGCCGAGCCCGCGCTGCGCTGGCCGGGAGGGCTGCTGAGATGAGCGCGCGCGAACGGCTGCAGGCGGGGCTCAGGGCCGCACTGGAGGCGCACGCGCCGCTTGCGGGGGGTGTGACAGGGGTGTTCGATGCCCCGCCGGTGCGGGCGGTGTGGCCCTACGCGCTGGTCGATGAGCCGTTGCTCGCCGACTGGGGGACCAAGGACATTGCCGGGCGCGAGGGGCGGATCGCGGTGCTGCTGCGCGATGCGGGCGAGCGACCGGCGCGACTGCGCGCGCTGGTGGGCGAAGCCGAGGCAGCGATCGAGGCCATGCCGCGCGGGCTGGGCGAGGGCTGGTTCGTGACCAGCCTGGCGCTCGTGCGCAGCCGGGTGGTGCGCGAAGGCGACGGCCGCTGGATGGCGGCGAGCGAATGGCGCGTGCGGATGCTGCGCGAGGGGTGACTTCCTCTCCGTGCCGGGGAGGATCATTTCAGGAGAAAATCTATGCCTGCGGAGAAGGGTAGCGCGTTCCTCTTGAAGGTGGGGAACGGGGCCGAGCCGGTCGTCTATGCGACGGTGGCGGGGCTCAGGACGACACAGCTCAGCGTCAACGGCGAGGCAGTGGCGATCACTTCCAAGGATTCGGGAGGATGGCGCGAGCTGCTGTCGGGTGCGGGGGTGCGATCGGTGAGCGTCTCAGGCGCCGGGGTGTTCACTGGATCGGCCGCCGAGACGCGGCTGAAGGCCAATGCGCTTTCGGGGGTGCTCGACGATTACCGGCTGAGCTTCGAGAGCGGCGAGAGCATGACCGGGCGCTTTCTGGTGACGCGGCTCGACTATGCCGGCGATTACAACGGCGAGCGCAGCTACACGCTGAGCCTGGAGAGCTCCGGGCCGGTGGTGAGCGCATGACGCGACAAGCGCAGGAAGCGGCGAACCCGGCGCGAGGCGAAGCCGAGCTGCGGGTGGGCGGCGCGACTTTGGTGCTGCGACCGAGCTTTGCGGCGCTGGTGGCGGCGGAGGCGGAAGTCGGTCCGCTGTTCGGGATGGTCGAGCGCGCGGCGGAAGGGCGGCTCTCACTGTCCGAGATGGTCGCGCTGTTCTGGCATTGCGTCGCCACGCGGCCGGAGGGGCTGACGCGCGAAGCCTTCGCCGACGCTGTGGCGGGGCGCGGGCTGGCGGCGAACATGGCGCCGCTCAAGCTGCTGATCGGGCAGATACTGGCGGGGCGGGGTTGATGGGATCGCCGATCCTCCCCGGAGCGGGGACGGGGACCGCCGCCGAAGGCGGTGGTGGAGGGGGGACCCCACATTGCGAACCCCTTGTGGGGCTCCCCCTCCACCATGCTTCGCATGGTCCCCCTCCCCGTTCCGGGGAGGATCATTTTTCCTGTTGCGCCGCGCGGCTGTCGGGGCTGGCGGGGGTGATGTTCGGCTGGAGCCCGGAGGCGTTCTGGAGCGCGACGCCGGCGGAGCTCGGCGCGCTGGTGCGGGCGTTGACGGGGGAGGAGGCGGTGCCTCCGGGCGCGGACGAGATCGCGCGGCTGAAGGAGCAATTTCCCGATGGATGAGGAAGAGATCGACCGGCTGGTGGTGCGCGTGCGCGCCGATACCGCCGGCTTCGCGCGTGACGTGATGGAGATGCGGACGATGCTCGAGGGGCCGTTCGAGGCGGGCGCCGAGCGCGCAGGGCGGGCGCTGGAGGGCGCGCTGCTCCGCGCGGTGCGGACCGGCAAGCTGGGCTTCGACGAACTGCGCGGCGCGGCGCTGCAGGTGCTCGGCGAAATCGCCGCTGCGACGGTGCGCGACGGGCTGGGGAGCATATTGGGCGGCAGCGGCGGCGGCGGTGGGCTGGCGGGGGCGCTCGCGGGGCTGCTGGGGGCGCCGGGACGCGCGACCGGCGGCCCGGTGAGCCCGGGCAGGCCCTATTGGGTGGGCGAGCGCGGGCCCGAGCTGTTCGTGCCTGCGAGCGCGGGAAGCGTGGCGGCAGCCTCGGGAGCGGCGGGCCCGCGCGAGGTGCGCGTGGCGATCACCGTCAACGCGCAGGGCGGCGATGCGCCGAGGGCGCTGGCGCAGTCGAGCCGCCAGGTGGCGCGCGCGGTGAAGGCGGCGCTGGCGGGGGTGGAGTAGCTGCGGTACGTCTGAGACATGGAGGAGACTTCGGACGAACGCTCGGCGACACGCGAAATCGCGCGTAAGCTGGCGCAGGGGCTGGCGGGAGTCGCCGCCGCTGTGGCGCTGCTTCTCATCCTGCCCTCGCTCCCTTATGCCCTGCTCGCCGGAATGGAAACGAGCGGGGCAGTCCAGAGCCTGTATGCCTGGACACCGCTGCTCCTGTTGGCCTCTCTAGTTTCGGGTGTGCTGTGCATGGCCCGGTTCGGTGTCGTGCGGTTCGTGCTGGCGGTTGCACCGGTGAGTGCAGTCGTCATCGGCTGGATCGCGGCGCAATAGCGCTTCCGCCGGCGGCGGTCCGCTGCTTTCTGAAAGGTTGGAAAATGGGCCATTGGCTGGCGTCGGAACGGCGCGGGCAGGTCGAGGGCGTGATTTCGCGCTTCGACCCTGCCTATTGGACGGTCAATTTCCCGCGGCCGATGATGGCCAGCGTGATCACCACCGCGCCCGACGCGCTGCGGGTGGATGCGGTCTTCTACCGACAGGACGATCTCGCCGGGCTGATCTGGGAGGCCGAGGACCGGCACGACCATGTGCTGCTTCGCTACGAGACCAGCCGCGATTTTCGCGGGTGCCGACTGCGGTTTCGATGGCGATCGGGCGGAGTGCTGCCGCTCGATGCCGTCAACGGACCGGTGCTGACGATCGAAGGGCGCGATGCCGCGGGCAATGCGCGCGCCTGGTACGTGCGGCTGTGGAATTATGCGAGCGGCTCGCCCGAAGATGCCGTGGTTTCGATCGACTTCGCGCGCGTGCAGGGCGGGTTCATGCTGCCGGAGGAGGCCGATCCGGTGTGGGCGGGGGGCGTCGACCGGATGTTCGTCTCGCTGGTGCCGCAGGGGTACAGCGGCGCGGCGGCGGACCTGCACGCGGCGGCGGAGGGCTGGGCCGAGCTCAGCGAGATCGCCTGCGAGGGGCCGGGTTCGGTGCTGGGCATCGGCGAGGTGGTGGTGCCCGAGCATGGGCTCTCGATCGCCAGCGGCTATGACGACAGCTATCATCTGACGCCGGCGCGGCTGCTGCGGAACGCGCTCCAGCTCGGCTACCGCGGGGCGATCCTCCACTATGTGGGGATGAGCCATTATTTCCGGCTCGAGGCGCTGTACGGCGGCTATTATGTGAGCCTGGCAGGCGGGGCGCTCAACGTGGCGTGCGCGGCGTGGCATCGCGACTTCGCGGCGCGGGCGAAGGCGCTGGGATACGAGCTGATCTGGTCGCTATCCTACGAGCTGCTCGACCAGCATTGCTGGAACGACTGGAAGCAGCGCGCGGCGGACGGATCGCCGGGGCTGACCGGGTGGAGCCCGCCTTCGGCGCTGCTCTCGCCCGCGCATTCTGGGGCGATGAACTATCTGCGCAGCGTCGCGCTGGCCTTCGTGTGGATCGCGCAAGAGCCGGGGCTGGCGGTGAAGTTTCAGGTAGGCGAGCCCTGGTGGTGGGTGATGCCCGACGGGCGGCTGTGCATCCACGACGCCGCGGCGCGCGCAGCACTGGGCGATCCGGCGGAGCAGAACATGCGGGGGGCTACCGACGCGGCGGTGCTCGATGCGGCGGGGGCGCTGCTGGCGGACTCGACGCTGGCGCTGCGCGATGCAGTGAAGGGCGCGGCGCCGGGGGCGGAGGTGATGCTGCTCGCCTATCTGCCGACCGTGCTCGACCGGGCGATGCCGGAGCTGCAGCGGGCGAACCTGCCGATCGGCTGGGCCAGGCCCGCGTTCGACGTGCTCCAGCTCGAGGATTACGACTGGGCGGCGATGGGCAATGCGGGGGCGAGCGCCAAGGGGCTGGCGCTGGCCGAGGCACGGCTGGGCTATCCGGCGAGCGAGCAGCATTACCTCGCGGGGTTCGTGCTCAGGCCCGAGGACAAATGGCAGTGGCGCCACATCGCCGAAGCGGCGGCGCGCGGCCGGCGGCGCGGCGTGGCGGCGACCTTCGTCTGGGCGCTGCCGCAGGTGCTGCGCGACGGCTTCGTGCACTTCGATCAGCAGGAGGAAGATGTGGAGGCGTTCGACGACGTGCTGTTTCCGCTGGCGCTGGGCCGCGAGGCCGAAGTGGCGCCCGAGGTATCGACGGCGATCGTGACCAGCGCAGGCGGGCGCGAAGTGCGCAACGCCGAATGGGCCGAGGCGCGGACCAGCTACGATGTGGGACCGGGGGTGCGATCCGAGGCGGATATCGCCGCACTGCTCGGCTTCTTCCGGGCGCGGATGGGGCCGGCGCGGGGCTTCCGGCTGCGCGATCCGTTCGACTGGCAGGCCGCCGACGAGCCGATCGGGACCGGGGACGGCGCGAACAGCGTGTTCGCGCTGGCGAAGCATTATGGCGAGGTGGCGCGGCGGATCACCCGGCCGGTGGCGGGAAGCGTGCGCGTGGAAGTGGGCGGCGTGGAGGTGGGCTTTTCGCTGGGGGCGGCGGGCGTGGTGACGCTCGACGATCCGCCCGCAGCCGGGGCGGCGGTGACCGCGAGCTTCGCCTTCGACGTGCCGGTGCGCTTCGCCGAGGACCGGTTGAGCGTGAGCCGCGCGACCTTCATGGCGGGCGCGGCCCCGAGCGTTCCGCTGGTGGAGGTGCGGGAATGAGCTTCCTCGACGGCGAGCTGACCACGATCGCGCTGTGCTGGCGGGTCGAGCGGCGCGATGGCGTGACCATCGGACTGACTGCGCACGACCGGGACCTGGAGATCGACGGACTCGTCTATCGCGCGGCGCCGGGGATGACGCCGAGTGCGATCGTGCGCGGGGCGGGTCTGGATGCCGACAGCATGGACGTGACCGGCGCGCTGACGAGCGCGGCGATTTCGGAGCACGACCTGATCGCGGGGCGCTGGGACGGGGCGCGCGTGGCCCTGTTCGCGACCGACTGGCGAGCGCCGGGGGAGCGGGTGGCGCTGGGCGAGGGGACGATCGGCGCAGTCGAGATGGCGGAGGGCATGCTCACCGCCGAGCTGCGCGGCGCGGCGTTCGCGCTCGAGCGGCCGGTGGTGGAGGAGACTTCGCCCGAATGCCGCGCGGAGCTGGGCGACCGGCGGTGCCGGGTCGCGATGGCGGGGCGGCGGCGGTTCGCGCGCGTGGTTTCGGTGGACGATGCGGTGGTGACGCTCGACCGGGCGGAGCCGGTGGCGAATGCCTATGGCGGCGGACGGCTGCGCTGGTTCGGCGGCGCGAATTCGGGGCTGGAGGACGGAGTTGCGCGGTCCGAGGGCGCGGAGGTGACGCTGCGGCGGGCACCGCGCTTCGAAGGCGCCGGCGCGCTCGTCGAGCTGATCGAGGGGTGCGACAAGAGCCTGGCGACCTGTGCGGGCCGGTTCGGCAACGCGGCCAATTTCCGCGGCGAGCCTTATCTGCCGGGCATCGACCTGCTCACGCGCTATCCGGGCGCATGACGCCGGGGACACGCGCGCTGGCGGCGGCGCGCGGCGCGGTGGGTGCGCGCTTTCGACTGCACGGGCGCGAGGCGGCGAGCGGGCTCGACTGCCTGGGGCTGGCGGCGCTGGCGCTGCGGGCCGCAGGTTGGGAAGGGTTCGTGCCGAGCGGCTATGCGCTGCGCAGCGGCGACGCGGCGCGGGTGCGCGCGGCATTGCAGGCATCGGGGCTGGTCGAGGGGGGCGTGCCCCGGGCGGGGGATCTGCTGCTGCTGGCGGCAGGGCCGGGGCAGCTCCACTTCGCGATCGATACGGGAAGCGGGATCGTCCACGCCGACGCGATGCTGCGGCGCGTAGTCGAGCGGCCGGGGGAGCCGCCCTGGCCGGTGATCGGGCGCTGGCATCCAGGGTTCGTTTCAGCAGAGCTGAAGCAGTGCGGGCCGGTGCCGATTCAGCGAAGCTGAAACCGAGTCTGGGGGAGGACTGACGATGGCGACTCTGGTGCTGACCGCGGTCGGCGGGATGCTCGGTCCGCTGGGCGCGGCGATCGGCGCGGCGGCGGGCAATGCGATCGACCGCGAGCTGTTCTTCAAGCCCCGAGCACGCGAAGGGCCGCGGCTGGCCGAGCTGCGGGTGCAGACATCCTCCTATGGCACGCAGATCCCGAAGGTGTTCGGGACGATGCGCATCGCGGGTTCGGTGATCTGGGCGACCGATCTGGTCGAGCATCGCAGCAGCCAGGGCGGCAAGGGCAGGCCAACGACGACGAGCTACAGCTATACGGCGTCGTTCGCAGTCGCGCTCTCGGGCCGGCCGATCCTTCGCGTGGGGCGGATCTGGGCGGACGGCAAGCTGCTGCGTGGCGGGGCGGGGGACTTCAAGGCGCGCACGGGCTTTCGGCTGCACCTGGGCGGCGAGGACCAGATGCCCGATCCGCTGATCGCATCCGCGGAAGGACCCGGGCTCGCGCCTGCGCACCGCGGGATCGCCTATGCGGTATTCGAGAATCTGGAGCTCGCCGACTTCGGCAACCGCATCCCTTCGCTGAGCTTCGAAGTGATCGCCGATGCCGGGGCGGTGACGGCGGGGAGCGTGATCGAGGCGCTTGCGCGCGACGCAGTGGCCGCCGCGGGAGGGCCGGCGCTCACCGGCTTCGCCGCGCAGGGCACGAGCCTTCGCGCCGCGGTGGAAACGCTGGCCGGGGCGGGGGGCGGCTGGTTCCGCAACGATGGCGGCGGGCTGACGCTGCTGGCGGGAACCGGCGCGGCTGTGGCGGTGGAAGACCAGAAGATCAGCACGCGCGGGCGCGGGCGCGAGGGACGCTCAATCGCATCGGCGGAGAGCGTGCCGTCGCTGGTCTCGCTCAGCCATTATGATCCCGGGCGCGATCATCAGGCGGGCGTGCAGCGGGCAGCGCAGCCGGGCGCCGGGATGCGCGAGCTGCGGCTCGAGCTCGCGGCGGCGATCGATGCTTCGGGCGCCAAGGCCATCGCCGAGGGCACGCTGGCGCGGCTCGAGCTCGAACGCGAGCGGCGGACGGTGACGCTGCCCTGGCGCGCGATGGCGGTGCGGCCAGGCGAGCGGGTGACGATCGCAGGCGCGCCGGGCGTGTGGCGCGTCGACCGCTGGTCGCTCGAGGCGATGGTGGTCGCGCTCGAATGCGTGCCCGTGGCCTCGGCGCCCGCGCCGGTGCCGGCGAGCGCCGGGCGTGTGCTGGGAGCACCCGACCGGCTGCTCGGGACGACGATCCTCCATGCCTTCGAGCTGCCGCCGCTGGGCGACACGCCTGCGGCGACGCCGCGACTGGGCGTGGCGGCGGCAGGGACAGCGGCAGGGTGGCGCAGCGCAGCGCTGCTGCTGAGCAGCGACGGCGGGCAGAGCTGGAGCGACGCGGGCACGACCGCGGCCCGCGGTGCTCGGCACGGTGATCCTGCCCCCGGGCCCAGCGCCTGCGACGCTGGTCGACCGGACCCAGGGTATCGAGGTCGAACTGGTGCACCCCGAGATGGTGCTGGGCGACGCGGACGAGGCGGCGATGGCCGCGGGAGCCAATCTGGCATTGGTGGGAGACGAGCTGATCCAGTTCGCGCGCGCCACGCCGATCGCGGGCAACCGCTGGCGGCTGGACGGGCTATGGCGCGGGCGGCGCGGCACCGAAGCGGCAGCGGGAACGCAGGCTGCGGGCGACCGCTTCGTGCTGCTGCGGGCGGAGGCCATGGCGGTGCTCGATCTCTCCGCGGCGACGCTCGGCGGAACGGTTCGCCTGCTGGGGCAGGGCTCGGGAGACAGTGGCGTCGCCGAGGCCGAAGCGGCGGTCAACGGAATTTCGGTGCTCCCACCCGCGCCCGCGCAGCTCGCCTTCGCGCCGCATGCGGACGGCACCGGCACGATACGCTGGGTCCGGCGAAGCCGCACCGGCTGGGACTGGATCGACGGAGTCGATGCTCCGCTGGGGGAGGAAGCCGAACGCTACCGCGTGACGATCCATGCCGACGGGGCCAGCCGAAGCGTGGAGACCGCCGTGCCGCGCCTCGAGCTGACACCGGCCGAATGCACGGCCGGCGCGACGGTCGAAGTCCGCCAGATCGGCGCGCGCGGCCTTTCGCCCTCCGCCGTGCTGACCGTACCACCGACAGGAGAAAGCCGATGACCGGACCTACACCCCGACTGGCGCTGCCGCTGCTCGAACCTGGCCAGGCGCAGAAGGAGATGTTCCACAACGAGGCCCTGGCGCTGCTCGACATCGCCGTGCAGGCATCGGCCGACGGACCGCTCGATGCGCCGCCCGTCGATCCCCAACCGGGCGATTGCTGGATCGTCGGCGCCGCGCCGAGCGGCGAATGGGCAGGACGGGCCCGCTGCGTCGCAGGGTGGACGCCCGGCGGCTGGCGTTTCGTCGTGCCGCGCGACGGCATGCGGCTGTGGCTTGGCCCCGCACGCGGCTTCGCGCTGTTCGCGGGCGGCGAATGGCGGTTCGGCGAGGCCCACGGCAAATTAATTGTCGAAGGACAACAAGTGGTTGGCATTCGGGGCGCTGCGATCCCGGAACCCGCGGGAGGGATGGTTGTTGATGGCGAAGCGCGAACGGCGATCGTTGCGCTACTGGAAGCATTGCGTTCACATGGACTTATCGCGAGTGATTAAACTGTGACGTTAATGCAACAGTGGCCGATTTGTGCGCTTGCGCGGAAACTTTCGTTTCGGTAGTGAGTTTGTCGCTGTCCGTAGTGACAACCAAGAAAGGGGATTAAGATGCGGAAGCTTGCCGTTACATTGGCGCTTGCGACCACCGCGCTGAGCACGCCCGCCCTCGCCCGCGACAATGCGTGGTATGTGGGCGTCGAAGGCGGTGTGATGATCGTCGAAGACATCGATTTCGACGTCGGCGGTCTGATTGACGTCGCGACCGTGGACCACAAGCGCTACGGCTACGACGCCGATGCGGTTGTCGGCTACGACATGGGCCCGTTCCGTCTCGAGGCGGAAGTCGGCTATCGCGCTGCCAACGTGGACTCGTTCCGCAGCGGCACCACCACCCCGACGACGGGCGGTGGCATCGGTCTGATCGGGCCGGGTGAATTCGACTATGCTGGTGGCCGTTCGTCGGTGCTCAGCTTCATGGTCAACGGTCTGTGGGACTTCGGCGATGACGACGGCGTCCAGGGCTTCATCGGCCCGGGCCTCGGCGTTGCGCGCGTCAAGAACCGCGTCGGTCTGACCACCGCTGGCGACTTCCTCGACGATTCGGACACGGTCGTCGCATGGCAGGGTATCGCCGGTGTGCGTGCGCCGCTGTCGGACAACATCGATGTCTCGCTCAAGTATCGCTTCTTCAACGCCCCGGGCGTGACGCTGGTCGATACCGCGGGCCGCGAATGGTATGGCCGTTTCCGGTCGCACAGCATCCTGGGTGGCATCATCTTCAACTTCGGTGCGCCGGAAGAAGCTCCGCCGCCCCCGCCGCCGGCACCCGAGCCGACCTGGACTCCGACTCCGGAGCCCACGCCGACCCCGCCGCCGGTGGTCTGCACGCCCGGACCGTACATCGTGTTCTTCGACTGGGATAAGTCGGACATCACGCCGGAGGCCGCGAGCATCCTCGACAACGCCATCAGCAACTATCAGAACTGCGGTAACTCGCAGGTCATGCTGGCGGGCCACGCCGACCGTTCGGGTTCGGCTAGCTACAACGTCGGGCTCTCGCAGCGTCGTGCCGACTCGGTCCGCGCTTACCTGACTTCGCGTGGCATCGGCGACGGTGTGATCACGACCCAGGCGTTCGGTGAAAGCCGTCCGCGCGTCGAGACCGCCGACGGCGTCCGCGAGCTCCAGAACCGCCGCGTGGAAATCACTTACGGGCCCGGCTCGGGCATGTAAGCCGCGCAGGTTCTTCGGAACTGGAATTGGGGAGGTCGGGAAACCGGCCTCCCTTTTTCTTTTGGGGTTCGTCGGTTACGGACGAAGAGGGCGTTGCCGGACTCTGATCCTCATCCATGCGGGCAGGGCCATTGCACATGCAACGCGCTGCCCGTCCGGAAAGAGCTTCGGCAAAGTCTCCGTTCGTCCTGAGCTCGTCGAAGGACGTCCCTATTCTTCGGGCCAGGCTCACGACGAAGAAAAAGCTGCCCTAGCCAGGCTCGAGGCAAACGGAATTTCCATATGCGGCCGCCCTTCCTCACGGGGAGGATTGGCGTTGTCGCGATAGGATCGCCCTTTCCTGCCCCTCTGCCCGGACCAAGTGCGGCGGTGCGTTTCCGTTTCGCAACGAGTTGCTATATAGCGCTCAGCAACCAAGGAGCGGTAGCATGGCGGCCTGGTCGGCCGAAATCGCCAACGAGTTCATCCGCCGCGCGGCGGATGAAGGGCGTGCGCTCACCCAGATGCAGCTCCAGAAGCTCGTCTATATCGCGCACGGCTGGAACCTGGCGATCAACGGCGAGAAGCTGACGCACGACGATCCGCAGGCCTGGGACTATGGCCCGGTCTATCGCGACCTTTGGGAGGCGCTGAAGGCCTATGGCCGCCGGCCGGTGACGCGCGAGATCCGCAAGGGCGAATATCTGCCCGAAATGCTGGACGACCAGATCGCGGCGCTGCCGGCGCGCGCGCAGCTCGACGACGACGAGCGCGCGATCATCGACAGCGTCTATCGTAACTACGGGAGCTTCCACGCCTTCAAGCTCTCCGCGCTCACGCACGAACCCGATACGCCCTGGACTCATGTCTATGCCGATGGCGACGGGCGTTTCCGCAAGATCACTTCCGACCAGATCCGGCAGTATTTCCTTGACCTTGCCTCCCGCCAAGCCGCCTGAGCCGACGCTCGACGCGATCGCAGCCGGTGCGGCGCTGGTCGAGGCGAAGACCAGGCCGGACCTCAACGATCTTCTCGAAAGCGAAGAGCTGGAGACGGTGCGGCTGCGCAACCGGCTGGCGCGCTCGCAGATCAAGAACGTCGAGGCCGACCGGCAGATGCGCAAGACCTATGCCGGTCGGATCCTGCTCTACCTCCAGTTCTATTCGGGGGCGGTGGGGCTGATGGTGCTCGCATCCGGCTTCGGCTGGGCCGGCTTCGCGCTGCCGGTGGAGATCCTGGCGACGCTGGTCGGCAGCACCGCCGTGGCGGCGATCGGGCTGGTGGGCTTCATCGCGCGCGGCCTGTTCCGCACGCCGCCGCCCGATCCGCCGCAGGGAATATTCTGATGTCGATCCTGACCGCCTCACTAGCCACCGTGATGCTTGTTTCTGCGCCCCAGGCCACGCAGGACGTGCTGGCCTTCGCGGACGCATTCGACCGTGCGCAGCTCGCCCAGGACGTGGCGGCGCTGGACGAGATGGTCGCGGATACGCTGGTCTTCATCGATTCGAGCGGCAAGCGGCAGGACAAGAAGGCGTTCATCGCCGGCTGGTCGGCGCCCGGAGACCGGTTCGATCCCGTGGTGCTGGCCGATCGCGTGGTGGTGCCGCTCGGGCCCGACGCCGCGGTGGTCAGCGCCGAAGCGACGCTCAGCGGCACATCGGGAGGGAAGCGCTTCTCCAGCCGGTTCCGGTTCGCGGATACCTTCGTGCGCACCGGGGGCAAGTGGCGCGCCACCTATATCCAGGTGACGCCGATCCGCTGATCCGCCGACGTGTGGGTGCTCAGTTTGCCGCTTCAGCGGGCGCTTCCGGCCGTTCGAGCGCGTTGCGCAGCCACTCCGGCACGAGCGCGTTGCCCAGCGATTCGGTGCGGCGAAGCTCGACCATCAGCCCGAGCTCCGGGTAAGTGGCGCGGGTGCGGTCGCCGGGCTCGCCGAGCGGGGCGACCACCAGCCGGCGGTTGACCTTGGCGCGATAGTGCATCCGCGCGGTATTCTCCTGGCCGACATAGCAGCCCTTGGAATAGCTGACTCCGTTCAGTTCCTCGGCGTTGCATTCGAGCCACAGCGTCTTGTCCTGCCCCAGCTCGGCGACGCCCTCGGCGACGCCGAGCGCGAGGCGGTGGGCCAGCCATCCGGTTGCTGGCGTACCTTCGGGCGGCCCGAGCCAACGCCGGCCGAGCGCGGCGAGGCGCGGGTCGGGGATGCCGCGATCGCCGCCGGGCAACCAGTGAACGCCGCCCTCGATGGACTCGATCGTGATCGGGCGGCGGAGGCGATAGATCGACAGGCGGCGAATCAGTGCGTCGCGCTGTGCGGCTTCGCAGTCGATGAGGATCGCGTCACCGTCTGCCCAGAGGATGAAGTCGAACAGCGCCTTGCCCTGCGGCGTGAGCAGGCCGGCCCATTGCGGCGTATCCGGGGTCACCGCGGCGAGGTCCTGCGTGAGGAGCCCCTGGAGGAAGCCGCGGACGTCTTCGCCTGCGATGCGGATCAGGGCACGGTCGGAAAGCCAGGTGGCCGGGCTGGTATCGCTCATGCCGAACAGGTAGGAGGCGGGCGGTTCCGGTGAAAGAGGCGATTATGGCGAGCGTCGATCTGAAGCTGAAGGGCGGGCGCGTGCACTTGGCCGGCGGTCCTGCCGAAGTCGAAGTGGGCGTCACTGCAGGGCGCATCGTCGCAATCGGCGATGTAGGCGACGCGGGCGAAACGATCGACTGCACCGGGCTCGACGTGCTGCCCGGGGTGATCGACACCCAGGTCCATTTCCGCGAGCCGGGGCTGGAGGCCAAGGAAGACCTGGAGAGCGGCAGCCGCGCGGCGGTGCTGGGCGGGGTGACCGCGGTGTTCGAGATGCCGAACACCAAGCCCAATACCGACAGCGAAGCCGCGGTGGCGGACAAGCTCGCGCGGGCGAAGAACCGGATGTGGTGCGACCACGCCTTCTACGTGGGCGCGACGGCCGCCAATGCCGAGAAGCTTGCCGAGCTCGAGCGGCTGCCGGGGACCGCGGGGGTCAAGATCTTCATGGGCGCCTCCACGGGCGACCTGCTGGTGGCCGAGGACGGCGAGTTGGCGCGGGTGCTGGCGTCGGGCAAGCGGCGTGTCGCGATCCATGCCGAGGACGAAGCGCGGATGAACGCGCGGCTGGGCGAGCGCGTGGCGGGCGATCCCTCCTCGCATCCCGTGTGGCGCGATGACGAAAGCGCGATCCTGGCGACGCGGCGCATCCTGCGGCTGGCGCGCGAAGCGAAGCGGCGGATCCATGTGCTCCACGTGACTACGCCCGCCGAGCTCGAGCTGCTCGGGCAGCACAAGGACATCGCGACCTGCGAAGTCACGCCGCAGCATCTGACGCTGGCGGGGGAGGATGCCTATCCGCAGCTCGGCAGCTATGCGCAGATGAACCCGCCGATCCGCTCACGCGCGCACCGCGACGGGCTGTGGCGCTGGCTGCGCCAGGGCGTGCCCGACGTGATCGGTTCGGACCATGCGCCGCACACGATCGAGGAAAAGGCCAAGGAATATCCGGCGAGCCCCAGCGGCATGCCCGGCGTCCAGACGCTGCTGCCGCTGATGCTCAACCATGTCGCCGAGGGGCGGCTGACGCTCCAGCGGCTGATCGACATGACCAGCGCGGGGCCGCAGCGCGTGTTCGGGCTGATCGGCAAGGGCCGGATCGCGGTGGGCTACGACGCCGACTTCACCGTGGTCGATCTCAATGCGCGCTGGAGCGTTGAAGAGAGCTGGCTCGCGTCGCGCTGCGGCTGGTCGCCGTTCACCGGCATGGCGCTGACGGGCAAGCCCATCGGCACGATCGTTCGCGGCAATCGGGTGATGTGGGAAGCCGAGCTCGCCAACGCTGCGGTTGGCGCACCGCTGCGCTTCGAGGCGGTCGAGTTCGGCTGATCAGTCCTAAGCGACCGGGGAGGGATCAGCCCCGCGCGGGGACGATTCCGGCGCGGAGCAGGCGGAGCAGGTTGCCGCCCATCACCTTACGGATTTCGCCGGGCGCGAAGCCGCGGTCGACCAGCGCCTGGGTTACCGCCACCAGCTGCGCCGTGTCGAAGCCGGTGGTGACCGCACCGTCGAAGTCCGATCCCAGCCCGACGTGATCGATCCCGACGAGGTCGCGGACGTGCGCGATCGCGCGGGCGATCTCGGCGGGCGCAGTCGAGCAGACCGCGGCTTCCCAATAGCCGATCCCCACCAGCCCACCGGTGCGCGCGATTCCGCGGATTTCGTCGTCGGTTAGGTTGCGGTTGACCTTGCACGTCGCCTGCACCCCGCCGTGGCTGGACACCACGGGGCGGCGCGCGATCGCGAGCACCTCGGCAACCGACTGGTGGCTCGAATGCGCGACGTCTACGATCATCCCGAGCGCTTCCATCCGCTGCACTACCTGTCGGCCGAGCGGCGTGAGCCCGCCCTTCTTCACGCCGTGCATCGACCCGGCCACTTCATTGTCGAAGAAATGCGCGAGCCCAGCCATGCGAAAGCCGGCGGCGTGAAGGCGATCGACGTTGTCGAGCCTGCCTTCGAGGTTCTGCAGCCCTTCGACCGAAAGCATGCCGCCGACGGTCTTCCGTCCGGCCACGCGCTCGGCGAGCAAGGCATCGAGCTCGCCGGGCGCGCGGATCACGCGGAGCTGGCCTCCCGATGCGGCAGCGGCGCGGTTCAGCTTGGCCGCGTGCCATAGCGAACGCTCGAGCAGCGAATTCCAGGTGCGCGGCGGCTGGAGCTGGGCGACCGCGAGCAACGTGATGTTGTCGCTGTCCGCACCGTTCGAATCATAGTTCTGGCCCTTGGGCGTTTTGGTGACCGAGGAGAAGATCTGGAGCGCGACATTGCCCTGGATCAGCCGCGGCAGATCGATCTGGCCGCGGTCGGAGGCCTTAAGCACGCTGCGCTTCCAGAGCAACGTATCACCGTGCATGTCGGCGATCTGGAGCGAGGCGTGGAGCGCGCGGGTCGCGTCGGTCACCCGCGGCATCGGGCTCGCCACGACCTTGTTCATACCCTTCTCGACGATCCCCGGCGCGAAAAGGAAGAAGGCGACGATCGCCGCGCCCAGCAGAAATCCCAGGCCCCAGGCGATCTTTTTCTTCATCCCACCCGCTCCAGCGTCACGAAGCTATAGGCAGGGCGCCCCGCTTCCTCCGCAAAATCTTCGCGCGCAACTTCGTGCCATTCAACCCCGAATGGCTGGACGACTGCGTCGCCCTCCGGCGCAGCGTGGACTTCGGTGAGCTCGATGCGGTCGGGCGTGAAAAGCGCGAACACCTCCGCGCCGCCGATGATCGCCACTTCGCCTACCCCTGCGAGCGCCAGCGCGTCCTTCGGTGAATGCGCAACTTCGGCGCCTTCTGCGCTCCAGCTCGCGTCACGGGTGAGGACAATGTGTCGGCGGCCGGGCAGCGGCGACGGGAAGCTCTCGAAGGTCTTTCGGCCCATCACCATCGGCTTGCCCATCGTCTGCGCCTTGAAGCGCCTGAGGTCGGCGGGGAGGTGCCAGGGCAGCTTGCCGTCGCGGCCGATCACGCCATTGTCGGCGCGGGCGAGGTGGAAGGTGATGCGCTGCGCCATCAGCGCTGGTCGCAGCGCATCAGCGCCTCGGCCTGATCGGTCGCGGCGCCGGCCGGCGGAGCGTCCGAGAGGCGGACCTGATAGAGTTGCGGCCACATCTTGCCGGTGACGAAGATGCGCTTGGCGGCGGCGTCATAGGCGATGCCGTTCGGCACTTCGTCCACGCCCGGTGCTGGCGGGCCGAGCGCCGCCACGTCGACGAAGCCCCTTACCTTGCCCGTCGCGGGATCGATCCGCGCGATCAGATCGGTGCGCCAGACGTTCGCCCAGATCTCCCCGTCGATCCATTCGAGCTCGTTGAGTTCGTCGACCGGGCAGCCGGCGGCGGTGACGGTGAGCGTGCGCTGCTGGGCGAAGCTTTCGGGATCGAGGAAGCGCAACACGGGCGTTCCGTCGCTCATGATCAGCGACTTGCCGTCGTGGGTGATCCCCCAGCCTTCGCCCTGATAGGCGAACTCGCCGAGCGGCGCGAAATCCTTGCGCGCGTAGATGAACCCCTTCTGGTCCTTCCAGCTCAGCTGGTAGATGCGGTCCTTCCAGCCGGTGATCCCCTCGCCGAAATAGGGCAGCGGCAGCTCGCGCTGGTCTGTGACCTCCCCCGTCTCGAGCGACACCTTCCGGATGCCCGAAGTGCCTTCCTCGCCCGTGCCTTCGAACAGAGCGCCGTCCGCGAAGAACAGGCCCTGGGTGAAGGCGAGCGAATCGTGCGGATAGCTGCGCACCACTTCGACCGACTGGACCTGCGGCGGGGCGTCGGCCGCACCGCGCGCGAGGAACAGCCAGCCAGCGATGAGGAGCAGGATCACGGCGAGGGCGAGCCAGAGCAGCTTGTTGCGCATCCCCTCAGACCGCCACCGGTGCCTTGATGTGCGGCTGCGCCGCATAGTCGTGGATCACGAAATCCTCATATTCATAGCCATCGATCGACGGCGGCTTGCGCAGGATCTCGAGCCGGGGGAGCGGGCCGGGCGCGCGGCCCAGCTGCTCGCGCGCCTGATCGAGATGGTTCGAATAGAGGTGGCAATCGCCGCCGGTCCAGATGAACTCGCCGGGCTCGAGTCCGGTCTGGTCGGCGAGCAGATGGGTGAGCAGCGCATAGCTGGCGATGTTGAACGGCACGCCCAGGAAGATGTCGGCCGAGCGCTGGTAGAGCTGGAGGCTCAGCCGCCCATTGGCGACATGGCATTGGAAGAGGCAGTGGCACGGCGCCAGTGCCATCGCGTGGAGGTCGCCCGGATTCCACGCCGAGACGATCATGCGGCGCGAGGCGGGGTTGGTCTTGAGCGTCTCGATCAGCTCGGCGATCTGGTCGATGTGGCGGCCGTCCGGCGTCAGCCAGTCGCGCCACTGCTTGCCGTAGACGGGGCCGAGCTCGCCGGCCTCGTCGGCCCATTCGTCCCAGATGCTCACCTTGCGCTCCTGGAGCCAGCGGACGTTGGTGTCGCCGCGCAGGAACCACAGAAGCTCGATGATGATCGAGCGCAGGTGGAGCTTCTTGGTGGTGAGCAGCGGAAAGCCCTGGGCCAGATCGAAGCGCATCTGGTGGCCGAACACCGATCGCGTGCCCGTGCCGGTGCGATCCATCGTCTCCGCGCCGTGGTCGAGCGCGCGCTGCATGAGGTCTAGATACCGACGCATCGCGTGAGCCTAGCGTTGACCGGGGCCCGCGCCAAGCACTGCAGACTTTGCTCCGGAACGGATCGGGATGCGCTTCCGTGCGACAGACCGCCTGAGTCATGTTCGGCCATGCCTCTGCTCCAGCCACGCACGAGGTCGCGACACCTCGCCGACGCCAGCGCCGCCGGGGCTTTCTTCGCGCCGCTGGCACGGCAGCGCACCGAGACGGTGGCCTATGCGTATCTGGCGCGCGACCATCGGTTGCTGGGGCTGCGGCACACGCGATCGCATGCTCAGGATCATGTCGCGCTCCACATCCGTGAGGTTGCCGCACATGCGCTCGCGCTCGATGCCGCCGCGGTGGTGATGGCGCACAACCATCCGAGCGGCGATGCCACGCCCAGCGCGGCAGACCGCGAGGCGACTCGGCTCCTCTCGCGCGCGCTGGCGACGCTCGACGTGCGGCTGCTCGATCATCTGGTGATCGCCGACGGCAGCGTCACCAGCTTCCGACGGCTAGGGCTGCTCTGAACCCTTGCTCGGGTCGACTCGGGCGGGCACCGCCGTGGAGCCCGAACGGCACGTCTTGATCGTGCCGGGTTCGGGCCGCGGACCGCGCGCTTCGAAAACTGCGAAATAGCCGCCGGCGGAAGGCATCGGCCGCATCGATACGAGCTGATAGCCGACCGCGCCGAACTCGCACTTGAGCAGATCGGGCGGGGTGCCGTGGTTCTGCGTCGGGCGATCGGCATCGACCACGATCACCTGGCCGTCCGGCGTGAGCGAGGGACGAAGGCGCCAGAGGAATTCGTAGGGCGATGCGATCTCGTGGTACATGTGGACCATGAACACGCGGTGGAAGCTCGCCTCGGGCAGCCGCGGATCGGCGGGGAGGCCGAGCCGGACGCTGACGTTGTCGAGCCGTTCCTGCAGCACGCGCTTGCCGAGCGTCTCGATCACTTCGGGAACGATGTCCTCGGCGACGACCCGGCCTTCCTCGCCGACGCGCTGGCCGAGGCGGATGGTGTAATAGCCCTCGCCCGCGCCGATGTCGGCCACGGTCATGCCGGGCTTGATCCCGGCCAGGTCCATCACCTGCTCGGCTTCGTTCAGCCGGTCGCGCGCTTCCTCCGTAGACCAGCGCGACGAGACGATCGTCGCCACCGGCCGGTCGGCCGCAGGGAAGCCGGTCTGCGGCTCGCGCTTTTCCGCGTTCTCCGCCCGCGTCCCTCCCTCGCATGCCGCGAGCAGCAGCAGCGGGAGCAGCATCCAGGCGCGAGCGCGGGCTTGCCTCAATCGACGTCCTCCACCTCGACCGTTTCGCCGGTCACGCGCTGGGATAGCGCAGCTGCCATGAACGGGTCGAGAGCCCCGTCGAGCACATCGCCCGGCGCGGTCGAAGTCACGCCGGTGCGCAGGTCCTTCACCAGCTGGTACGGCTGGAGGACGTAGGAGCGGATCTGGTGGCCCCAGCCGATGTCGGTCTTGGTGGCGTTCTGGGCGTTGGCCGCTGCTTCGCGCTCGGCCAGCTCGCGCTCATACAGGCGCGCGCGGAGCTGGTTATAGGCCTCGGCCTTGTTCTTGTGCTGCGAACGCTGGTTCTGGCACTGGACGACGATGCCGGTGGGCAGGTGGGTGATGCGCACCGCCGAATCGGTGGTGTTGATGTGCTGACCGCCCGCGCCCGATGCGCGATAGGTGTCGATGCGCAGCTCGCTGTCGTTGATCTCGATGTCGATGTTCTCGTCGATCACCGGATAGACCCACACCGACGAGAAGCTGGTGTGGCGCCGCGCCGCGCTGTCATACGGCGAGATGCGCACCAGGCGATGCACGCCGCTCTCCGTCTTGGCATAGCCATAGGCGTTCTCGCCCTTGACGAGCAGGGTGGCCGACTTGATGCCGGCCTGCTCGCCGGCGTGATAGTCGATCAGCTCGACCTTGTAGCCGTGGCGCTCGGCCCAGCGGGTGTACATGCGCTGGAGCATGCCCGCCCAATCCTGGCTCTCGGTGCCGCCCGCGCCCGAGTTGATCTCGATATAGGTATCGTTGGCGTCGGCCTCGCCCGAGAGCAGCGCCATCACCTTGTCCTTCTCGGCGCGATCGGCCAGCGCGGCGAGCGCGGCGGTGCCGTCCGACGCCATCTCCTCGTCGCCCTCGGCCTCGGCCATCTCGATCAGCTCGGCAGTGTCGTTGAGCTCGGTTTCGATCGCGCGCGTGGCCGAGACCGCCTCGTCGAGGCGGCGGCGCTCGCGCATCACGTCCTGCGCCTGCTTGGCGTCGTTCCACAGCGTCGGATCCTCGACGCGCGCGTTGAGCTCGTCGAGCCGCCGCAGCGCGCGATCCCAGTCGAGCGAGCGCCGCAGCAGCGCCAGTGCGCCGTTGATCTTGTCCACATATGCCTGCGCTTCGGCGCGCATAAATTACTCCGGGTCTTCGTTCTGCCGTCGCTCGCGCCGCGCAGGAAACATGCTCGCCGATTGAAGGAGAGAGCGATCCCGGGCCCGCAGACGACGGCGGTGGTGAGCCTATATAGGTGCGGCGCTAGTAGATTCCGCCCTCGCGTTGCAAGAAGTCGCTGTCGCGCGGGCCTTCCGCCTGGGGCGTCGCCTGCTTCTCGACCTGCTTGGCCTGTTCCGCGCGCTTCTCTTCCTCGAGCGTGCGGCGCTGGCGGCGCGGCTCGACCGCGGGCTTGAACGCTTCCCAGATCACCGATGCCAACGGTTCGTTGCTCGGCCAGCCCGCGGTCACCGGGCGCCCGCTGCCGCGATCGATGCGGACCATGCGGGTGCCGCGCGGCGCAGTGAAGGGCAGGACCTCCATCCCCTCGAACGCCGGAATCGCGAACTGCTTGAAGATCGGCGCGGCGATCGAGCCGCCCTGCGCATAGCCGCCGAGATTGGTGGGGCTGTCGTAGCCGAGATAGAGGCCCGCGATCATCTGCGGCGCGCCGCCGACGAACCATACGTCGGTGGGGCCGTTGGTCGTGCCGGTCTTGCCCATCAGCGGCCGGCCGAGATCGCGCAGCACGGTGGCGGTGCCGCGCTGGATCACGCCTTCGGTGATGTGGACGATCTGATAGGCGCTGATCGGATCGATCACCTGGCGCGTGCGGGTGACCGGGCGCGGCATCGGCCCGCCGTTCCAGTCGGGCGCGTTGCAGCGGTTGCACGCGCTCCAGTTCTCCGGCCAGATCACCTGCCCGCGGCGGTTCTGGACGAAGTCGATCAGCGTCGGATTGAGCGCGCGGCCGTGGTTCACCAGGATCGAATAGGCGTTGACCATGCGCAGCACCGTGGTCTCGCCCGCGCCCAGCGCATAGCTGAGATAGGGCGGGTATTTCTCGCGCGAGACGCCGATCCGCTGGATCAGATCGACGACGTGATCCATGCCGATCTGGTTCGCGACCTGGATCGTCATCAGATTGCGCGACTGCTCGACGCCCCAGCGCAGCGTCTTCGGGCCGGCGCCGCGCTGATTGCCGAAGTTGCGGAAGCACTTGTTGCCAAGGCCCGCGCCCTGCCAGACGCAGAAGGGGCCGTCGACGACGATCGAGGCGGGGTTGAGCCCCTGCTCCATCGCCGCGGCATAGACGATCGGCTTGATCGTCGAGCCCGGCTGGCGCAGCGCCTGGGTGGCGCGGTTGAACGACTGGATGCGCGAATCGAACCCGCCCTGCATCGCCAGCACCCGGCCGGTGCGCGGGTCCTCCACCACCATGCCGCCCGATACGCGCGGGATGCTGCGCAGCGCATAGCTGCCGCCGTCCGGCGCCACCACGATGATGTCGCCCGGCTCGATCGCGGCAAAGGCCTCGCCGCCCTTGCCGCGCACCGACATGGTCGCGGCCGAGCGCGGCAGCGTCCCGGTGCTGCCGTCGTCGAAGCCTATTTCCCAGCTGTTCCCCCGCCGCTCGATCGCGACGGCGGCGCGCCAGTCCTCATAGTCTACGCCGATGTTGGTGTTGAGGAAGGGCTGGAGCCAGCCGCGCGAGATGTCGAGCGGCTTGGGCACCAGCGACCCGTTCCAGCCGCGGCCGCGTTCGTAGCGCAGCAGACCGTCGCGAAGCGCTTTCTGCGCGAACTTCTGGAGGCGCGGGTCGAGCGAGGTGCGCACCCACAGCCCGCCCTGATAGACGCTGTAGGGACCGGTCTCGCTGTTCTCGCCGAACTTGTCGAGCAGCTGGCGGCGCACTTCCTCGATGAAATAGCCGCCCACGCGCTCGTAGCGCGGGGTCTGGCGCGGAATCGTGCCCAGCGGCGCGGCGACTGCGGAATCCCGTTCGGCACGCGTGATGAAGCCGTTCTCGAGCATCTGCCCGAGCACCCAGTTGCGCCTCTCGAGCGCGCGCGCCTCGTAGCGCTCAGGCGCATAGTTGGCCGGGCCCTTGGGCAGGATCGCGAGATAGGCCATCTGGGGCAGGGTGAGCTGATCGAGCTCCTTGCCGAAATAGGCGTGGCTCGCGGCTTCGACGCCGCCGGCGTTGCGTCCGAGCTCGATCGAATTGAGGTAGAGCTCGAGGATCTGCTCCTTGGTGAGCGTGTCCTCGATGCGCCACGCTAGGATCGCCTCGCGCAGCTTGCGGACGTAGCTGACCTCGTTGCCGACGACGAGGTTCTTGGCGACCTGCTGGGTGATCGTCGATGCGCCCACCGGGCGGCCGCCGCTGGTGAGGTTGTTGATCACCGCGGAGACGATGCCGGGGATGTCGACGCCGTGGTGGCTGAAGAAGGTCTTGTCCTCGGCCGACAGGAAGGCGTTGACCAGCTGCTTTGGATATTCGGGATAGCTGAGCTGGACGCGGCGCTCGCGCGCATAGCTGTGGATCGGCGTGCCGTCGGCCGAGCGGACGTTGGTGGGGAGCGGGGGCTCGTAGGAGCGCAGCTTGTCGACGGAAGGAAGGTCGCGTGCGACGAACAGCCACAGCGCGACGATCATGAGCAGGCCGAGCAGCGCCAGTCCGCCGAGAATGCGGAACCAGCGCCGGTGCCAAAGCTGCGCGAAGAATCCGCGCAGCCCGCCGAAGTCGCGCTTGAGGCGCAGTTTTACGTTGGAAATCGTGCCGTCCGCCATGCGGGGTGCGGTGTAGCAGGATTGAGAGCGGAAGAAAGCCGCCCAATTCGCGCGGCGGCTCGGCCTACCGCGCGGCCATGCGGGTGGCGAAATGGATCTCCACTGCCTTGCGCACGCTCTGCGCCACCTTGCGCTGGCCTTCGCGCGACGCGAGGAACGCGGCGTCGCCGGGATTGGAGATATAGCCGGTCTCGAACAATACCGAGGGCAGGTCGGGGGCCTTGAGCACCATCAGCGACGCCATGCGGTGATGATTGGCCTTGAGCGGAATCAGCGGCTGCGCCTCGCGGCCCAGCAGGCGCGCGAAGCTGGCCGAGGCGTTCATCGTCTCGCGCTGGGTGAGATCGAGCAGGATCGAGGAAATGTCGGCGTTCTGTTCGTCCAGATGCACGCCGGCCAGGATATCGGCCCTGTTCTCGCGAGCGGCGAGTCGGGCGGCTTCCTTATCGGACGCGACTTCGGAAAGCGTGTAGATGCTCGCGCCGGTCGCTTCCGGATCGCCTGCGCTGTCGCAGTGGACCGAGATGAACAGGTCGGCGCCCAGCCTGCGGGCGATGCCGTAACGCTCCTGGAGGATCAGGAACCGGTCGTCCTCGCGGGTCAGCGCCACGCGGACGCGGCCAGAGGCGAGCAGCGCGTCCCTGATCGCGAGCGCGGTTTCGAGCGTGAGGTTCTTTTCCCGCAGCTCCCCCGAAGGCGCGATCGCGCCGGGGTCGCGCCCGCCGTGCCCGGCGTCGATCACCACCAACGGCCGGCCGGGCTCGCCGTGGATCCGCGGAAGGCGGGCAGAGGCGGCGCGGCGCGGCACGGGAAGCGAGACGCTGTACGGGTGGCGGCTTGCCGGCTGGAGATAGGTGAAGGGCGGAAGGAAGCTCAGCCGGCGTTCGGCCGCGGCGCGGGCGAAGCGCATTTCGTTTGCGGTCGCCAGCTCGAGCGTGAGCGTGCGGCCGTCCCCGCCCAGGTCTCCCTCCGTGACGATCGCGGGACGTGAGAGGTCGAGCACGATCCGGCCGGGGGCGCCGAACAGCAGCCTGCCTGCCTTTGCCGCGGGTGCTTCGAACCGGATTGCGACGCCGTCGCCGGTCACGCGGACCTGCTGTACGATTCCCGCCCAGCTCGGGGCTCCGGTCAGCCAGCCGGAGAGAAGGGCGAGCAGCATCAGCACCCGGGCGATATGCCGTGCGGAGCGGCGGGCGGTCCAGCCGAAATCCGCGTTGGCGAACCTGCCCCCGGCATGGCGCCTGCCTTGCGGAGCACAATCATGTCTTGCGCGTAACAAGTTGATCGCGATGGAGTTGCCGCATCGCCCGCCCGATGCTAGGCAGGCTGGGCTCCCCTTCTTGTGCGGGAGCGTATTCGCGGCCACATCTGCCGCGACAGTTCAGGTTGACGCTCGCATGAGGCACTTTCCCCACCGTCCGCTCCCCCAGGCCTTTACGGCCGGCCGTGCGGTCGTGGCGGAGCTCCCGGACCGCGCGTTCGGGCGTGCCCTTCGAGCAGCAGCATATTTCGAAACCTGCGAGACCGCAGCCGGACGTTCCGGCTCAGGCCGCACCATATATCGCGCGCACGCGCTTCAGCCCTTTGCGGATTCAGGCCGGCGCGCCCGGAGAACAATAAATGACAATGCGTATGCTGATCGACGCACGCCACCGGGAAGAGACCCGCGTGGCGGTCGTCAAGGGAAATCGAATCGAGGAGTTTGATTTCGAGAGCGCCGAGCGCAAGCAGCTCAAGGGTAACATCTATCTGGCCAAGGTGACGCGGGTCGAGCCATCGCTCCAGGCCGCGTTCGTCGATTACGGCGGCAATCGCCACGGCTTCCTGGCCTTCAGCGAAATCCACCCCGATTATTACCAGATTCCCAAGGAAGACCGCGACGCGCTGCTCCGCGAGGAAGCCGAGCATGCCGCGCAGGAAGCCGCGCTGCGCGCCGAGGAAGATGCCGACGACGAGCATGGCGAGCACGAGGAGGGCGTAGAGGTCCTCGAGCGCCCCGTCGATGACGAGGACGGCGAAGGCGAAGCCGAGACCGGCGAGAGCGAGGAATCCGGCGAAGGCCGTGGACGTCGCCGTCGCCGCGGCGGCGGCAATGCCGACGAGGCAGACGCGCTGCGCGCGCGCCGCATGAACCTGCGCCGCCGCTACAAGATCCAGGACGTGATCCGCCGCCGCCAGGTGCTGCTCGTCCAGGTGGTCAAGGAAGAGCGCGGCAACAAGGGCGCGGCGCTCACCACCTATCTGAGCCTCGCCGGCCGCTATTGCGTGCTGATGCCCAACACCGCGCACGGCGGCGGCATCTCGCGCAAGATCAGCTCGGCCGCCGACCGTAAGCGCCTCAAGGGCATCATGGCGGACCTCAAGCTGCCGCCGACGATGGGCTGCATCGTCCGCACCGCGGGGCTCCAGCGCACCAAGACCGAGATCAAGCGCGACTTCGACTATCTGGCGCGCCTGTGGGACGAGATTCGCGAGAACACGCTCCAGTCGACCGCGCCTGCGCTCGTCTATGGCGACAGCGATCTGATCAAGCGCGCGATACGCGACATCTACAATCGCGACATCGACGAAGTGATCGTCGAGGGCGAGGACGGCTATCGCCAGGCGAAGGACTTCATGAAGCTCCTGATGCCCAGCCATGCGCGCAAGGTGAAGCAATATGCCGACGCGGTGCCGCTGTTCCAGCGCGCGCACGTCGAGGACCAGCTCGCCGCGATGTACCACCCGGTCGTCCAGCTCAAGTCGGGCGGCTATCTGGTGATCAACCCGACCGAGGCGCTGGTCTCGATCGACATCAACTCGGGGCGCTCGACGCGCGAGCACAATATCGAGCAGACTGCGACGCAGACCAACCTGGAGGCCGCGCAGGAAATCGCGCGCCAGCTCCGTCTGCGCGACATGGCGGGCCTCGTCGTCATCGACTTCATCGACATGGACCATGGGTCCAACGTCCGTAAGGTCGAGAAGGCGATGAAGGAGGCGCTCAAGAACGATCGTGCCCGCATCCAGGTCGGCCGCATCAGCGCCTTCGGCCTGATGGAGATGAGCCGCCAGCGGCTGCGCACCGGCGTGCTCGAAGCCTCGACGCGCCAGTGCCCGCATTGCGAGGGCACCGGGCTGGTTCGCACCGCTTCGTCGGCGGGCCTTTCTGCATTGCGCCTGATCGAGGACGAGGCCGCGCGCGGCCGCGGCTCGCAGATCACGCTGCGCGCCAGCCAGGAAGCTGCCTTCTACCTGCTCAACAAGAAGCGCTCCGAGCTCGCCGAGATCGAGGATCGCTATGGGGTGACGATCGAAGTCACGTCGGACGGTGAGCTCGAAGGCGCGCGCATGTCGGTCGAGGCTTCGGGCCCGCCGCCGGCGCATGCGCCCAGGATCGAGCGGCTGATCGAAGAGTCCGAAGAGGACTATGTCGAGGAAGCCGACGAGCTCGAGGAAGAAGAAGAGGAAGCCGAGACCGAGACTCGCGAGCGCGGCGAAGGTGAGGGCGGTCGCAAGCGCCGCCGCCGTCGCCGCGGACGCGGCCGGCGCGGCCGCGATGGCGAGGCCGGCGAGGGGACCGAGGCCGAAGCCGCCGAAGCTGCGGATGAGGAGGAGGCGCGCGACGCCGAGGCCGGGATCGGCGAACCTGCCGCCGAAGCCGAAGGAGACGAGGATGAGGGCGGTCGCAAGCGCCGCCGTCGCGGTCGCCGCGGCGGTCGCCGCGGTGCGTCGCAGGCCGAGGAAGCCGTTGCCGAGGCGGCAGGGGTGATCGAAGGCGAGGGCGAGCCGGTGAGCGATGTCGCCATCGCTGCCGAGCCGGTGGCCGAAGCCCCCGTCGAGGCCGAGGCGCCCGCGCCGAAGCGCCGCCGCAGCCGCAAGAAGCCTGCCCTGAGCGAAGTCGAAGGGGCCGAGGCAGAAACCGAGATGCCCGCCGAGGCCGTTGCCGAGACTCCCGTCGTGGAGCCCGCGCCGGAGGCGGAGGCCAAGCCCAAGCGCTCGCGCCGCAAGAAGCCCACCACGAGCGAAGTCGAAGGGGCCGAGCCCGAGGCCGCTGCCGAAGCACCTGCCGTGATCGAAGCGGCGACTGCCGACGAGGCGGCGCCCGCGCCGAAGCGCCGCGCCAGCCGCCGCAAGGCTGCGCCTGCGCCCGAGGCGCCCGCCGAAGCCGAAGTCGAAGCCGAGGTCGCACAGGATCTCGCGCCCGCCGAGGTTGAAGCGGAAGCGCCCGCCGAATCGGAGGAGCAGAACGAAGACGGGACGCCGCGCCGCGGCTGGTGGCAGCGGACCTTCGGCGCCTGATCGTGCCGGGGGAGCGGACGGGCGCAAGCCGCTTCCGCTCCCCCGCGCGAGGGTCTGTACCCAATGCCCGCTCCGTCTCGCCGTTGCGGGCATTGGGTACGGGCCCTGGGTTTCACGCGCCGTTCATCGGGGCTGTCCAAGGGCGTTGCCGGCAGGAGAGTTTGAGACGATGATGCCGCGCATGAAGCGCCTAGCCACGCTGTTGGCCCTTTTATGCCTGATGTGCTTCGCGGCGCGTCCGGCAGCGGCCCAATCGATCCTGCGCGATGCCGAGACCGAGGCGCTGCTCTCGGACATGGCACGCCCGCTCGCCGAGGCGGCGGGGCTGGCGCCCAATAATTTCCGCGTCGTGCTGGTGCACGACAAGTCGATCAACGCCTTCGTCGCGGGCGGGCAGATCGTCTACATCCACACCGGCCTTCTCGATGCGGCGGATACCGCCAACGAAGTCCAGGGCGTGATCGCGCACGAGATCGGCCACATCGTCGGCGGTCATGCCGTCTTCCAGCGCGACGGCGGCTACACCAATATCTCGCTGCTCAGCCTGCTGCTGGGTGCCGCGGCGATGGCTGCGGGGTCCGCCGAAGCCGGCATGGGCGTATTGATGATGGGCCAGCGCGCCGCGATCGGCAAATATCTGGCGTTCAGCCGCGTCCAGGAATCCTCGGCGGATGCCGCGGGCGTGCGTTTCCTCAACACCGCCGGAATCAGCGGCAAGGGCATGCTGAGCTTCTTCGACAAGCTCACTGCCGAGATGCATCGCTACGGTTATTACCGCACCAATCCCGAGGTCGATCCCTTCGCCCAGACTCACCCGATGTCGGCCGATCGCGTCCAGACGCTCAAGGCCGATCTCGAGAAGGCGCCGAGCTGGAACAAGCCGTTCGACGCAGGCATCGAGGCGCGGTTCAAGCGCGTCCAGGCCAAGCTGCGCGGCTATGTCAACGAACCCGAAGTCACGCTTCGGCTCTATCCCAAGAGCAACCAGTCGGTCGCGGCGCATTATGCCCGCGCCTATGCCTATCACAAATCGGGCTATCCCGATCAGGCGGCCGCCGAAGCCCGGGCGCTGGTTCAGGCCGATCCCCATGATCCCTATTTCCTCGAGCTTCAGGGCCAAATCCTGCTCGAATCGGGTCAGCCGCTTCAGGCGCTGGCGCCGCTGCGCGAAGCGACCCAGCGTTCGGCCAACCAGCCGCTGATCGCCGCCACCTTCGGCCACGCGCTGCTCGCGACCGAAGACCCTGCGAATCTGACCGAGGCTGAGTCGGTGCTTCGCCAGGCCGTGGCGCGCGACAAGGAGAATCCCTTCGCCTGGACCCAGCTCGGCACCGTCTACGAGCGCAAGGGCGATCGGCCGCGCACCGCGCTCGCGACTGCCGAGCGCGCGCATCTTCTGGGCGATCCGATGCTCGCGCTCGTGAGCGCGCGCTCGGCGATGGCCGCGCTGCCGCAGGGCTCGCCGGACTGGGTTCGCGCGCAGGACATCATGATGGTCTCGCAGACCGCGGTCGAAGAAGAAAAGCGAAGGGGCCGGCGGCTGCAATGATCGAGAGGCTGCTCCGCAACCCGCTGGCGCTCGCCGGCGCCTTCGTCGCGTCGGCGCTGCTCGGGGCCGCGCTGTTCGCGGCGCTATTGGCGCTGGTGCCGTCGCTCGCCGGGCCGGCAGTGCGCGGCTATCTGCTCGAACACCCCGAAGTGCTTCCCGAAGCGATGGACAAGCTCCGGGTGCGCGAAGCCGAACGGCTCGACGCGGCGCAGGAGAGTGCGCAGGCGGATGTCGCCAAGCATCTTCCGCAAGTCACCAAGCCCTATGGCTCGGCCTGGGCGGGCAATCCCGACGGCGACGTCACGCTCGTCGCCTTCATGGATTATGCGTGCGGCTATTGCCGCGCCAGCCTGCCGGGCATCCAGCAACTGCTGGCGAAGGACGCTGGCGTTCGGGTGGTCTATCGCGAATATCCGGTGCTCGGGCCCGAAAGCATAATGGCCGCCCGCTGGGCGCTCGCCGCGGCCGAGCAGGGTAAATATGCGGCGTTCCACGAAGCGCTCTACGCGGCAGGCGGGCCGAGCGAGGAAGCGATCGCCGAGGCCGCGGCAAAGGCGGGACTGGACAGGGCGCGCGCCGAGCAGGCGATCCGCTCCAAGCCGGTCGAGCAGGAAATCCTCGAGAACCACCGACTGGGCAGCGAGCTGGCGATGACGGGCACGCCGAGCTGGGTGATCGGCGGCAAGCTCTTCTACGGCGCGCGCGATTATGACGGGCTGGCGGCAGCGGTGGCGGAGGCGCGGGCGAGGAAGTAACGCAGCCAGAAGAGACGGGCCCGCCCGGCGTCAGGAGGCGGGTTGCGGCCTGAACGGCTCATTCAGAAGCGGCACCAGCAACTCATTAAGGCGATCGAGGTCGAGGGCACCAGCCTTGGCGTAGCGGACGATGCCGTTCCGATCGATTACGATGTTGGTCGGTACCGCCTTGATCGTCCCGTAGGGGCCGCGGACGGAGCGTACCGCCGGCATCTTCATCACGGCGAAGAGCTCCTTGAGCTTGGATAGCGGCACGGAATCCTCGGTCGTCACTGCGAAGGCGCGCAGCCCCGCTTCCTTGGTAACCCCATAAAAAGAGTCCAGCATCGGCAGTTCGGTGCGGCACGGAATGCACCAGGTCGCCCAGAAATTGAGCACGATCACCTTGCCACGCAGATCGTCGAGCCCGACCCGGCTGCCATCGACGAGGGTCAACGTGAAATCTGGCGCGGGCTTACCGACCTTTACCGAGGGTGGTGGGGCGGGCATGCTGATCGGCGCAGCGCTGGCGAGTACGAAAGCGAGCGCCGCCAGTACTGCGACACGAACAGGCACCAAGATTCCTGCCTTCATGATATTCCCCCTTCTGCCCGGCGCAAATCCTGTCGCGCGCGGAGAGCCGGGTCAAGGAAATCGGACGCAGCAATTCGCGCGAAACCGCGACGCCCGCCTTGTCCGCTCGCACCCTCGCCCCTACGTAACGGGTCCGTTCCGTTCCGGGGGTTCCATGCAATCCATTCTTTCGGTCTCCCAGGTCAGCAAGACTTATGGCACGGGCCACAAGGCGCTCGACCACGTCGATCTGGAGATCCGCCGCGGTGAGATCTTCGCGCTTCTCGGCCCCAACGGCGCCGGCAAGACCACGCTGATCTCGATCATCTGCGGGATCGTGACGCCGAGTTCGGGCACGATCCTGGTCGACGGGCTCGACGCGATCCGCCAGCCGCGCGAGGCGCGTACGCGCATCGGCCTGGTGCCGCAGGAGCTTTCGGTCGACATGTTCGAGACCGTGCTCGCGACGATGCGCTTCAGCCGCGGCCTGTTCGGCAAGGCGCCCGATCCCGCGCATATCGAGCGTGTGCTCCGCGATCTGTCGCTGTGGGACAAGCGCAATTCCAAGATCATGGAATTGTCTGGGGGCATGAAGCGCCGCGTGCTGATCGCCAAGGCGCTGAGCCACGAGCCCGACATCCTGTTCCTCGACGAGCCCACGGCGGGCGTCGACGTCTCGCTTCGCCGCGACATGTGGAAGCTGATCGGGTCGCTGCGCGAGCGCGGCGTCACGATCATCCTCACCACCCATTACATCGAGGAGGCCGAGGAGATGGCCGATCGGGTGGGCGTTATCAACAAGGGCCAGCTTCTCCTCGTCGAGGAGAAGGCTGAGCTGATGAAGAAGCTCGGCAAGCGCGAGCTCGATCTGTCGCTGGTCGAGCCGCTGGCTGTGCTGCCCGCCGGGCTGGAGGAATGGCATCTGAGCCTGGAAGACGAAGGGCATAGCCTGCGCTACACTTTCGACGCCCAGGCCGAGCGCACCGGCATCCCGTCGCTGCTGCGCAAGCTTCACGATCTCGGCATCGGCTTCAAGGATCTCGACACGTCCAAGTCGAGCCTCGAGGACATTTTCGTCGATCTGGTCGAGCACCGCGAAACCTCGAACGAAGGAGCCGCGGCATGACCGGCATCAACTTCCACGGTATCTGGGCGATCTACCGTTTCGAGATGGCGCGCACGCTGCGCACCCTCTGGCAGTCGATCGCCACGCCGGTGATCACCACCTCGCTCTATTTCATTGTCTTCGGCGGCGCGATCGGCAGCAGGATCGAGAACATCGGCGACGTCGATTACGGCAGCTTCCTGGTGCCCGGGCTGATCATGCTGACCCTGCTCACCCAGAGCATCTCCAACGCATCGATCGGCATCTACTTCCCCAAGTTCACCGGCACGATCTTCGAGCTGCTTTCGGCGCCGATCTCGGCGGTCGAGCTGGTGGTCGGCTATGTCGGAGCGGCGGCGACCAAATCGGTGGCGATCGGGCTCATCATCCTGATCACCGCGGCGTTCTTCGTCGATCTCAGGATCGATCATCCGCTGGCGATGCTGGCGTTCCTGGTGCTCACTTCGGTGGCGTTCAGCATGCTGGGCTTCATCATCGGCGTCTGGGCGAAGGGATTCGAGCAGCTGAACTTCGTGCCCGCGCTGCTGATCACGCCGCTCACCTTTCTGGGCGGCGCCTTCTATTCGATCGACATGCTGCCCCAGCCGTGGCGCACGGTGAGCCTGTTCAACCCGGTAGTCTATCTGGTGAGCGGCTTCCGGTGGAGTTTTTTCGGCCAGGGCGACGTGGGGATCGGCTGGAGCCTGGGCTTCACCGCCGCCTTCCTCGCGATCTGCCTGGGGCTGATCGTCGCGATCTTCCGGACGGGGTACCGGCTGAAGAACTGAGCGGCTGGAGCTAGCCGCTGTTCCTGAGCGCGGTCGCGATCGCGTTGATCGAGAGCAGGATGCCCTCGCCGATGCGGGCGTCGTCCTCGCCGCGGCGGTGGCGCTTGAGCAGCTCGACCTGGAGCAGGTTGAGCGGCTCGATATAGGGGAGCCGCAGCCGGATCGACGTGTCGAGCGCGGGGTGCTTCTCCAGCAGCCGCGTCTGGCGAGTGACGGTCAGCAGCCCGTCGTGGGTCGCCTGCCAGCCGTCGCGGATGCGCCCGAAGATCGCGTCGCGCAGTTCGGCGTCCTCGACCAGCGCGGCATAATGCGCCGCTACTGCCATGTCCGACTTGGCGAGCACCTGCTCCATATTGTCGAGCGTCGCCCGGAAGAACGGCCAGGCGCTCGCCATCTCGCGCAGCAATCCCTTGTCCTCGAAAGCGTCGATCGCCGCGCCGACGCCGTACCAGCCCGGCAGCATCACCCGAGCCTGCGCCCAGCTGAACACCCAGGGGATGGCGCGCAGATCCTCGATCGCATCGGATTTCTTGCGGCTCGCCGGGCGCGAGCCAATCTTGAGCCCGGCAATCTCGGCGATCGGCGTCGCCTGACGGAAATAGGTGGTGAACCCTTCGGTCCCATAGAGAAGCCCGCGATAGGCGTGGAACGCCGTCTCGGACAGCTTGTCCATCGCCGCCGCGAAGCGCTCGGTGTCGGCCGGCGCGAGCTGCTCGGGTTCCAAGCTGGCGATCAGCGTCGCCGAAGCCATCGCTTCGAGGTTGGTCATCGCGCTCTCGCGCGTGCCGTATTTGGCGGCGATGACCTCGCCCTGCTCGGTGATCCGGATGCGGCCCTGCACCGTGCCCGGCGGCTGGGCGAGGATCGCCGAGAAGGACGACCCGCCGCCGCGACCCACCGCGCCTCCACGGCCGTGGAACAGCTGCATCGCGAGATCGGCTTTTTCGAATACCGGCTTGAGTGCCGTCGATCCGCGCGACAGCTGCCAGGTCGAGGTGAGATAGCCGCCGTCCTTGTTCGAATCGGAATAGCCGATCATCACTTCCTGGTGCCCGCGCTTCGCGGCGATCGCGGCGACTTCGGGCAGGCCCAGCCAGGCTTCCATGATCGCAGGCGCGCCTTCCAGATCGGCGATCGTCTCGAACAGCGGGATCGCCATCACATGTGCCTGCGGATCCTCGCCCGGCAGATAAAGCCCGGCTTCCTTGAGCAGCACATGGACCTCGAGCAGGTCCGAAACCGACTGGGCCATCGAGACGATGTAATGGGTGATGCACTGGCGGCCGTAGCGCGCGTGCGCCTCCGCTGCGGCGTGCATGATCGCGAGCTCGGACGCGGCCTCCTCCGAATAGCTGGCATAGGGGCTGGTGAGCAGGCGCGGGCTGGCAAGCTCGCGGCGAAGAACCTCGATCCTTTGCTCCTCGCCGAGCGCGACATAGTCGTCGCACACGCCGGCCGCCTTGAGCAGCTCGGCGACGACGCGCTCGTGCACTGCGCTGTTCTGGCGCATGTCGAGCGTGGCAAGGTGGAAGCCGAACGCCTCCACCGCGCGGATCAGCCGGCCCAGCGCGCCGCCGCTGGAAAGCGTGCCGCCGCCCTGCGCCGCGAGCCCATGGGCGATCGCGACCAGCTCCTCGCGCAGCTCGCCCGGATGCGCATAGGGCTCGGCAGCGAGCGGTGCGGGACGCGCAGGCGGCTTGCCCGCCAGCTTCTCGTGCGTCGCCGAAAGCCGCGCGTAGATGCCCGAAAGCGCGCGCCGATAGGGTTCGTCCTCGCGGCTCTTGCCGGTGTCGTGGCTCGCCTCGGCCAGCTTGTTCACTGCCTCGTCCACCGCGGCGTGCTCGGTCGAGATCGAAAGCTCGGCGCCGAGCGCGTGGACCGACTCCAGATAATAAGCGAGCACCGCCTCGGCCGACCGAGCCAGTGCCAGCCGCAGCGATTCGGCGGTGACGAACGGATTGCCGTCGCGGTCGCCGCCGATCCAGCTGCCGGCGCGCAGGAAGCTCGGCACGCGCTCGCCGAGCGCCCGGTCCCAGCGGGCATAAAGCGCGGGCAGCACCGGCAGGAACACGTCGCGCAGATAGGAAAGCGCAGTCTCGACTTCGTCGGGCACGCCAAGCTTCTCGCGCCGGAGGACGCGTGTCTGCCACAGCAGCGCGATCTGGCGCAGGATCGCCTCGTCGATCTTGTCGCCGTCCTCGGTTTCGTCGAGTCCCAAATCCTTGAGCGCCATCAGCTCGGCGATCCGGTTCTTGTGGTCGATCATCGACTTGCGGCGAACTTCGGTGGGATGCGCGGTGAGCACGGGCACCACCAGTGCATGGTCGAGCAGCGCCATCACTGCCTCGTGACCGATGCCGTGCTCCTGGAGCCGGGCAAGCGCCGCTGCGAAATCGGCGTCCTTCTCGGTCGCCACGCCCTGCCGGTCTTCGGCGAGGTTGGCGAGCATGGAGAAGAGCATGAAGCCGCGGACGAAATCGAGCGTTTCGTCGAGGGTCAGCCGCTCGAGCCCGGGATCGATCGATTCCGCGCCCGCCACGCCGCGATGGCGATCGACCGAAGTCGCGCGGATATATTCGATCCGCTTGAACAACGCCTCTCCGCCATAGGCTCGTATCACGTCGCCGAGGAGGCGACCAAGGAAGCGGATGTCGGGGTTGTTTGCGATCGTGGGGCTGGCCATGGCGTGCGTTGCTGCACCGCAAAAGCCCTAGCGTCAACGCCCCGCTTACCTACATCGGGAGCAATGGCTACGGCTCGAACCGTCACGCGCCCGCTCAAGCGCGCCCTGATCGGCCGGGTGCGCGCGGTGTTCCACGATTCCGCGCGCGGCGAGCGGCCGGTGGTGCGGAGTGCGGACGGGCTGTTCGGCCCCGGCTCGGCGATTTGGCAGGTGCATGGCGACGTGACCACGATGATGGTCGGCGGGATCACTGCGCTTCTGCTCCAGATGCTCCATCCGGCGGTGCTCGCGGGGGTGTGGGATCATTCGCGCTTTCGCGAGGATATGCAGGGCCGGCTCCGGCGCACCGCGCGGTTCATTGCGCTCACTACCTATGGATCGCGCGAAGAGGCGGAGGCCGCGATCGACAAGGTTCGTCGCGTTCATGGCTTCGTCCGGGGTATCCTGCCCGACGGCACGCCCTATTCGGCGGACGACCCGCGCCTGCTTGCCTGGGTGCACGTCACCGAGATGACCAGCTTCCTCGCGGCCTGGCGTCGATACGGCGATCCCCGCATGCCGGGCTCCGAACAGGACCGCTACTTCCGCGAAGCTGCAGTGATCGGCGAAAGGCTGGGCGCGGACCCGGTGCCGCGCAGCCGCGCCGAGGCAGAGGCGCTGATCGCTGCGATGCGCGGCGAGCTGCGAACCGATGCGCGGACGCGCGAAGTGGCGCGCATCCTGCTCGACCAGCCGCCGCCGAGCGCCGCCGCGGCGCCGGTGCAGGCGCTCGCCTTTCAGGCTGCGATCGACCTGCTTCCCGAATGGGCGCGGCGGATGCATGGACTTTCGGGCCCGGGGCTGGCGACGCCCGCCGTCCGGCTGGGAGTCCGCGGCCTCGCCGATACGCTACGCTGGGCTTTCCGCTAGACGGATCAGTCGGTGGTCGCTTCGTCTGTCTGGTCCAGGGCCGGGGTCAGCTCGACCTGACCGATTCCGCGGCGGATCAGTCCCAGCTCGCGCGCGGCCGCGCGCGAGACGTCGATCACGCGGCCCTTGCCCCATGGACCGCGATCGTTGATCCGCACTACTACGCTGCGCCCGCTCGTGCGATCGGTGACGCGGACTTGGGTGCCGAAGGGCAGGGTGCGGTGCGCGCCGGTGAATTCATCGGGGTCATAGGCTTCGCCGCTCGCGGTGCGGCGACCAGTGAACGCGTCGCTGTAATAGCTCGCATGGCCGACGGTCGGCTCGAAGGCAGGCGTTTCCGAAGCGGAGGGCGCGCTGGCGTGCGACGTCGCGCACGCGCTGGCGAACATCGCCGCAAGCGCGACGCGTCCCGCGATCTTCCGAATGCTGGTCCCCACTCGTGCCTCCCGTTTGGGAGCGGCCTGCCCCAGGAGGCTTAAAATTCCGATTCCCCCGGCGCCGCGGCTGCGCCGTTCCGTTCCGTCCGGGCGGCGAGTCGTGGCAAACGGCCCGCCGCGCCCGTTAGTGCGGCAGCTCGAGGATCTGCCCCTCCGCGGTGAGTCTCGCACGGAGCTTGGCGTAATCCACGTCCTGGACCGCCACCCCGTCCTGGATCGCGATCGAGGCGGCAGCGGCGGCCGACTGGCCGAGGATCATGAACACCGGCTCCATCCGGATCGAGCCATAGGCGATGTGCGAAGCCGACAGCGCCACCGGAACCAACAGATTGGCGGCTTCGCGCTTCTTCGGCACGATAGCGCCATAGCTGATCGGATAGGCGCGCCCGGGGCTCACTTCGATATTGCCTTCGTTGCGCGCGAAGCCGCGGGCATCGACAATGCGCTGCACATTGTGCGAATCCATGTTGTACGAACCCATGCCGATCGGCCTGGGCGTAGGCCTGGTGCCGCGCAGGTGCGGTTCGGCCATCACGAAATCGGAGACCATGCGCCGCGCCTCGCGCACGTACATCTCGCGCGGCCAATGGCCGTTCTCGACGAACTCGTCCTTGCACAGCCCCCATCTGGACATTTCGGCGCGGGTTTCGGCCGGGACGCCGGGATCGTTCACCATGAACCAGAGCAGACCCTGCTGGTAGGTCGTGTGCTCGCGCGCGATCGCGGCGCGCTCCTCGTCGCTCCCTTCGGGGTAGCGATAGTTCATCCCGATGTTGTCGAACGAGAAGGCGCCGTAGTTGTTGGTGTCGGTCTTGCCGTTGGGGATGCGGTCGAACTTGCGGAAGAAGTCGCGATACCCGGCGTCCATGTAGCGCTTGAGCAGCGTATATTGGCTAGCGTCATAGCCCTGGGGCTTGGGGAACGGCGCGCGGTTGGCAGGCACGTCGGTCAGGCACATGCGATAGGTATAGGCTTGGATCTTGGTATCGGCGGTGCCATCCGGCGCGGGGCGCTCGGCGCTGATCCGCGGCACCAGCCCGCTCGAAGGATCCCCAGGCACGCGATAGGGATCGATATCGAGCGTGAACTGGTGGTTGGTGGTGTTCGCGAGCTGGACGCCATTTAGCGTCTCGCCATAAGTGGCGTTCGCCTCCCGCCCGACGGTGAAGCTGACGCCCGCGCCGGCCATCAGATCGCCTTCATAGGTGGCGTCGATGAAGACCTTGCCTTCGAAGCGCTGCCCCGATTTCGTGCGGAAGGCGACGATCCGGCCGTGCGAAGTCTCGACTCCGCCCTTCGAGCGGTCGAGCGGCTGGTTGCGGACGACGGTTGCGCCCGCCTCGCGCACCCAGTCCTCGTAGATGCGCTCGCCGACCTTGGGCTCGAATTGCCACATCGCGTCGCCGTCGACGAAATTCTCTGCGCGCGCGGGACGCGGCGCATGCACCCACACCGCCGGGTCGTCGTAATGGCGCTTCACCTTGCGATAGAAGTCCAGCGAGAGGCCGCCTATCGCGCGGTGATTGCCGGTGTCGGACCAGCCCAGGCCGTTGGTCGACATGCCTCCCAGATAATCTTCCCGGCAGACGAGCAGCACCGATCGCCCGAGCCGCCGCGCCTCGATCGCCGCGACGACGCCGCCGGAGGTGCAACCATAGATCACGATGTCGGCGCGCTGCGGCGGCTTCGACTGAGCGCTCGCCTGCGGGGCGGCAATTGCCGCCGGCAGAAGACAGGTCGCGGCTGCAAGCGCGCGGCGGAACATGGTCCTGTTCATGATATTCCCTCTCACGCGCTGTTCAGAAGCTCGCCGCGACGCCGAAGAAGATCCGGCGATCTTCCCGCGCGGAGAATGTCAGCCGGCCCGGCTCGCCGAGATACTGGCTGTCGATCTCCTTGGTGAGGTTGATGCCCTCCACCGTCAGGCGGAGGTTCTTAGTCAAGTTGATCTGCGCCGACGCGTCGAGCTGTCCGCGCCCGGAGACATAGTTGTTGCCGCCGCTGGCCGCGCCGCCGACGGAGTTCATATACTCGCTGCGATAGGTGTAGGCGGCGCGCACCGAGAAGGTGTCGTCCTCATAATAGCCGATCAGCGTGTAGCTGTCCTGCGACAGGCCCGGCAGCGGTAGCCGTTCGCCGGTGATCGCGTCGGTGAGCGGAGTCTTGCTGTCGACATAGGTATAGTTGGCCTGGATGCCGAGATTGTCCAACGGCGCCGGCAGGAAGCGCAGCGCCTGTTGATAGGCGACTTCGAACCCCTGAATGCTGCCGTCCTCACCATTTTGCGGCTGCGAGATGTCGAACAATCCGAAGCGCTCCGAGAAGCCGGGAACGAACTCGCGGTTCACCGTCGTCACCGTGAACGAATCGACTTTCTTGTAGAAGACCGCGCCCGTCAGCGAGCTCGCCGGGGCGAAATACCATTCGAGCGTCGCGTCGTACTGTGTCGCCTCGAACGGCCGCAGGTTCGGATTGCCGCGCGAGCCGGTCATATTGACGGTGTTGGGCACGAAGCTGGCGCTGACCTGGTTGAGGCCCGGCCGCGCCACCACCTTCGCCGCGGCGAGGCGAAGCGTGAGGTCCTCGCTGAAATTCAGCGAGAAATTGGCGCTGGGCAGCCAATAGTCGAAATCCGCCTTGATGACATTGGTCGCCGTCGGCGACAGATATCCCAGCGTCGCGCGAGCAGTGTCGATGTAGCGCACGCCAGCGTTGCCGCTGTAGCGCAGCCCGCCGATCGTGCCTTCGAAGTTCGCCTTCACATAGGCACCGAGCGTCTCCTGCGTCACGTCTTTGATCGACGTCGGCCCCACCGTGATCGTAGTGTCGTACGGATCGGGCGCTGCGAGCCCGAGCCCGTCGCGCGCGATTCGCTTGTCGAGCGTGCCGCCGAGCAGATCGCGTGGAAAAGCGCCGTCGACGCCGGGGAAGAAGGCGCCGTAGTCCTTGCCGTAGCTGAGGCCGGGAAGCTCATCGACGGTGAGGATGCCGTCGCCGTTGCTGTCGCCGGCGGCGAGCAGGCTGGCTGCGACGGGAAGGTTCTGCGGATCGGCAGCGAGCAGCTCGACGCGTTCGTAGCGCATGCCTGCTTCCACTGACGACAGGATGCCCCATTCGGTCTGATATTCCCAGTCGAGCCGCGCGTCATATCCCTTGTTGTCGGTCACTGCGTCATAGTCGAAGATCGACAGGAGCTGGTATTGCGACGGGTCGTTCGGATTGAAATTGGCGTCGATCGACAGATCCGGCACGGCATTGCCGGCACGGAAGTCATAGCTCGCGTTCGCGACATTGCCCGCGCGCGGCACGACGACATAAGTGAACGAAGCGCCCGGCCCGCCGTCGCTGCCCTTGCCGCGGCTATACGACATATCGAAGCTCACCCGAGCCCGATCCTTCTCCCATTTCACCGATCCGCCGAGGAGGGTCGACTTGAGGTCGGTCGGCTCGTCGTAGATGAGCGGACGGACCGTGACGCCCGTGAAAGTGCCGGCGACCACGGTGCCCTGGTCGTTGACCGTCGCATCCACGTCGTTGTTGTTGAACAGGACCTGATAGTTGACGCTGTTCCTCTGGCGCTTGAGGTGGTTGTAGGTCGCGTCGAGGATGATCTCGAGCTCATCGGTCGGGCGCCATTGCGCGGTGCCGTTCAGGGTCAGGCGCTGCTCGGCGCGATCGAAGACGCGCGCCATGAAGCGATTGGGGCGGAACAGGCCGGGATCGTCGACACCGTCGCCATCGCCGTCGATCGCGCCAGTCTGCGTCCAGCCGCCGGCGTCGAACGAATAGCCCTGCGTTTTGGTGTCCGAATAGGCGACGCTCGCGAGCAGGCCGAACCGCTCGTTGATATTCTTCGACACCATCGCCGATCCGCGATAGCCGATATGATCGGCCTGGTCGGCATAGGCGCCCTGGATGCGGCCTGCCACGACCAAGTCGTCGAGGTCGAGCGGTCGCTTGGTGCGCAGATTGACGGTAGCGCCAAGCGCGCCTTCGGGCATGTCGGCGGTCGGCGACTTGATGACGACGATCGACGACAGAATCTCGGGGCTCACCGATTCCAGCGCCGCGTTGCCGCCATTGCCCGGGCCGATATAGTTGCGGCCGTTGATCTCGAGCCGGTTCTGCGAAATCCCGCGCACGGTGAAGTTCGATCCGTCGCCCTCGCGCCGCGAGATCTGGACGCCGGTGATGCGGCTCATCGATTCGGCAACGTTCTGGTCGGGCATCTTGCCGATGTCCTGCGCCGTGATGACGTCGACGATCGAATCCGCCGAGCGTTTGACGTCGATCGATTCCTGGAGCGACGCCCGGATACCGGTGACCACGATTTCCTCGCTGGCCGGATCGGAAGCGGGAGTCTGGTCCTGGCTCACAGCCGGAGCTTCTTGCCGTCCCGTACCCACGGAAAGGTCGGTGAAGGCCGCCAGCGTGGGTGCGGGACGCTTGAGCACGATTGCGCTGCCCACAGTGACCGGCACCAGCCCGGTGCCGGAAAGGAGCTGGCGCAGCGCTGCCGAGACTTCCATCGATCCCTGCACGCGATTGACGGTCACGCCGTCGGTGATCGGGCCCGATGCGAGGATCTGGATGCCGGCCTGGTGCGCGAACTGCGGGATGCCGGTACGTGCAGGCTGGGCGGGAACGTCAAACCGGCGAACCTGCGCCGTCGCCTGAACCGGCGATGCCAGGCTGCAGACGAGCGCGGCAGTGCCGAGCAGATAGGAACGCGCGTATACCATTGATCCCCTCCCGTTGTGACCGGCGCCCTTTCCGGTGCGCTCTCGATATCAAGAGTCGGCCACGGGCGGTTTCCGTCAGGGCAGGGTGGTCTTTTTTCGTGCCAGGCGGATCTCGGTGGGCGTAGTGGTGACGGTCACGTCGAGCGAGGCGGCGAGCGTCGATGCGAAGACGGTGGGTTTGTCGATCTGGAACAGCCCGACCAGCCGCTCGTCGGCAAGATCGGTGTCGACGACCACGAGCTGCTGGCGATTGTAGCGGTTGAACTGTGCCACCGCGCTGGCCAGCGTCTCGTTCTCCAGCGAGATCTCGCCGCTGCGCCAGGCGAGCGCGCGCTCGATCGCGGCGGGTGCGGTTCCGGTGACGGGCGCGGGTGCGCCGCGGCGGAAGTTCGCATATTGGCCAGCCTCGAGAATGGTCATCGCGCCGCTGGCGTCGCTCGCCCAGACCGCGACCTTGCCCTCGGTAACTGCGACCTGGACGCCCGCGTCGGTGCGCTGCACGGAGAATGCCGTGCCCACCGCGCGTGCCTGGGCGATCCCGGCGTCGACGACGAAGGGGCGCGTGCGGTCCTTGGCGACCTGGAACCAGGCCTGCCCCTTGTGGAGGGCGATCCGGCGGCTGTCGCTCGCCATCACCACACGGAGCTCGCTGCCGGTGTCGATCGTCGCCACCGAACCGTCGGCGAGCGGCAGCCGGCGGATCTCGCCGCGCGCAGTCGCCACGTGCTCGCCCATCAGCATCGGCCAGCCGACGACTCCGGCGATCGCGGCTGCGATGGCGCCGCCGGTGCCCGCCAGCAGCCAGCGGCGCGTCGGTGCGGGCCGGGGAGTGCTGTTGGTTGGCGCTACGGAGAAGTCCTCGCGGGTCAGCGCGCGATCGATCACGCTCAGCCCTGCCTGTGCCCGCAGCAATGCTCCGGCGTGGCGGCGGTCCTGCGCCAGCCATGCTTCGAGTTCGCTGCGCTCGGCCGGATCGAGGGGGTGGCGCAGCGCCCAGGCGGCCGCGGCGGCTTCAACGGGATCGTGCATGCGATACCCCTTTCGCCGACATGCCCATCTGTTCGCTCTCCGGTTCGGTCATCAGCTTCAGGATCTTGCGCAGGCTTCGGCTCGCTTCGTTCTCGACCACTGCCTCGCTGACTCCAAGCGCCTGTGCGATTTCCTTCTGCGTCAGCCCATCCACCTTGCGCATCACGAAGATCCGCCGTGCCCGATCGGAAAGCGTGGCTAGCGCGGCCTGCACGCGGCCGAGCTCCTGGCGCGCCGCCGCGATCCGCTCGGGCGAGGGCTGATCGCTCTCCCAATCGGCCTCGATCGAATCGGCCATCGCCTCGATCCGGACGACACGCGCGCGCTGGCGCTGCCGCTGTGCGAGGTTGCGTGCCATGGTGAAGAGATAGGCACGTGGCATCGTAACGTGCGAAACGTCGGAGAGCTGGGCTAGGCGGCAATAGCATTCCTGCACGATGTCCTCCACGTCGGCCGCGCCGACGAGCCGCCGCTGCAGCCATAGCCGCAGGTCGCGCTCGTGCGGCAGGATCTCGCGCCCCACCCACTCGGCCAATGCCTCGCGTTCCGTTGTCCTTCTCCTCTGGCTCCTAAGAGGCGCGAGCGACGGGCTTCCGTCAACTGCGATGCAAATTACCCGGCGGAGATCAGGTGGAGGGAGGAAGTTTGGCCGATCGTGCGAGTCGGCGGCCCAGCCAGCCGCGGACGATGACGAGGATCGGCACTGCGAGGAGGAGCACTGCCACCGTATCGAGCCAGCCTTTCGCGACCAGTCCGAGTATCAGGCTTCCGATCGTCAGCGCGAGCAACAGTAGCGGCACGGCGAAGGTCTGGAAGAGGCTGTACCTCACGCCGCCGCCTCGACTTCGCCGCCGCGCGATACCTCGCGCACGCGCAGTGCCAGCGGCGTGCCGCGGCGCCCCAGCCAAAGATAGAGGCCGCTCGCCAGCACCACGATCGCGACCAGATCGAAGAATGCCCAAAGGATCTTGAGGGGCAGGCCGCCATAGTCGCCGTAGTGAAGCGGCTGGGAAAGGTACATCGCGCTCATCGCGATCGGCCAGGCCGGCACGGCGCTGAGCTCGGCAGTACGGGCATCGAACAGCAGCGGCTGATAATTGCGCTCGGTGAGCGGCGTGGTCCCGCTCATGAACACGCCATAGTGATGATCGCCGCTATAGCCCGTGCCCGGATAGCTCACGAAAGCGGGGCGCAGGTCGGGGCGCTGCGCCTGCGCCGTGCGGACCGCCCTCGTGATCGAGCCGAACTCGGTCGGCATCGGCTTGCCTTGCCAGGCGGAAGTGAGCCGGGCGATCTCGTTCCTCTGCCACGATGCGTATAGCGTCTCGTCGAGCGTGTTGATCACGCCGGTCAGCGCCACCACGAGCAGCCACCCGGTGGCGGCGATCCCGAGCAGGTTGTGCAGATCGAGCCATTTGACTCGCCGGCTGCGCTCGCGCCGTACCGTGCCGAAGGCCAGCTTGGTCATGAATGGACGATAGAGCACCACGCCGGAGACGATCGCCACGCCGAAGAGGACGCCCATCACGCCGAGGAACAGCTTGCCCGGAAGCCCGGCGAGCATGTCGACGTGCAGCCGGCCGATCCAGTAGAGCAGCCCTTCGTTGAACTGCGGCGCGGGCACCGCCGCTCCCGAATAGGCGTCGAAGAGTGCGGTGTGCATCCCGGAAGGCGGCGTATCGGGCCGCGGGCCGAGATTGACGTAGACGATCGGCGCATCGGGAAACCAGCCGAGGAACAGCGGCACTTCGCCCGGATATTGCGCCTTCGCCTTCTCGATCAGCGTGTCCAGGTTCGCCGGCACCGCATCGGGGCGCGGCGCGGCGACTTTCGGCTCGGCACCCGAAAGATGACCGATCTCCTCTGCGAAGATCAGCGGCAGACCGGTCACGCACAGCATCAGCAGGAACAGCGTGCAGGCGAGGCTGCTCCATTTGTGGACCAGATACCACGCCTGCACCGTCCCCCGTTTCATCGAATCAGAACCGGAAGCTCAGCGATCCGACGACATAGCGGCGGTTGCCGCTGAAACAGTCGCCGAACGCCCGACACGGCGCGAAATACTCCTTGTCGAACAGGTTGGTGGCGTTGACGGCAAGCGTCCAGCGGTCCCAGTCGATCGCGGCGAGCGCGTCGACCAGCGTGTAGCTGGGGGTCTCCAGCGTCATCGCGGTGCCGGTCGAGACGGTGTCGCCGATGTAGCGCACGCCCGCGCCCAGACGGAGCGCGGCGCTCTCGTTCAGCCGGAGCGTCTTCACGCCCCATGCCGAGGCCATGTGCTGCGGAACGTCGCTCAGCCGCAGCCCGACTTCGGGCTCGAACAGGCTCTCGGTTACCTTGGCGTCGTTGTAGCTATAGGCGGCGGTAAGCTCGAAATTGCCAGGCAGCGACACTGCCGCCTCGAACTCGAAGCCCTTCGATGCGATCTCGCCGGTCTGGAAGATGTTGATCGGATCGAACGGATCGTTGGTCGGGCGGTTGCTCTCCACGATGTCGTAATAGGTCGCCGTCACCAGCACGCCGCGGCGCGGCTGCCACTTGATGCCGCCCTCCAGCTGGCGCCCGCGCGTCGGCACCAGCGCCTCGCCGTTGCGATCGAAGCCGGGGATCGGTTGGAACGCTTCCGAATAGCTGACATAGGGCGACACGCCATAGCCGATCTCGCCGATCAGGCCGACCTTGAAGGTCCAGGCTTCGTCGACGCGAAGATCGACGCCTTCGGTCTTCGAAGTGGCGCGGTCGTGCCTTCCGCCCACCACCAGCGTCACGCGGTCGGCATAGCGGATCTGGTCCTGCACATAGACGCCGAGCTGGGTATTCCGCTGTTCGGGCAACAGGCTGTACGGCAGCACCGAGACGCCGCTCGACACCGGATTATAGACGTCGATCGGCGTACCCATTCCCGATGCCGACCAGGTCCGCTCGTAATAGTCGCTGTAATCCACGCCCGCGAGCAGCTGGTGCGAGAAGGGACCGGTGTCGAAGGTGAAGCGCGCATTGGCATCGCTGGTGAAGATCTGCGCACGCGGCTTGGTCTGATAGGCGAAGCGGTTGACGATGCGCCCGGTGTCGCCGTCGCCGTCGAGGAAGGGGTCGAGCGGGTCCGAATAGACGTCCGGATAGAGTTCGCGGAACTCGGCCTTGGCGTCGATGTAGCGGGCGCGGGCGCTGACGCTGACCAGATCGGAGAAGCGATGATCGACGATCAGCGTCGCCGAGAGGCTCCGTTGATCGAGGATGTCATAGTCATAGTCGCCCAGGAAGGTGCGGTTATCGATCTTGCGCGCTTCGGACGGGGCGAGGATCGTCGAGACGATCGGCAGGAACTGCTGGCTCGACGCCGAAGTGTCGCGCTGGATCACGCCGAGCAGCGTCACCTGGGTGTCCGCTCCCGGCCGCCAGGTCAGCGATGGTGCGAGCAGGAAGCGATCGTCCTGGAGCCCGCGGGTCTGCTGGCCGGCGTCGCGGACCACGCTCACCACCCGCGCCGCGAACCGGCCGGCGTCGTCCAGCGGGCCGGTAAGGTCGACCACGGCCTGCATCCGGTCCCACGAGCCATATTCGACGCGGGCATAGCCCTGGGCGTCGAACAGCGGAGTCTTGCTCACGCTGTTGATGATGCCGCCATTCGATGCCTGACCGTAGAGCACCGACGAGGGGCCGCGGAGCACTTCGACGCGGTCGAGCGTGTCGATCGCATTCCGGGCGAAGGGCGCATAGGTATAGAAGTTGCGCATCCCGTCGAGGAACTGGACCGGGTTGAGGCCGCGGATGATCGTCGCGTCGCCCCGCGTGTCGAGGCCGTATGCCTCGCCGGTGACGCCGGCCGAATAGCGCAGCGTTTCCTGCAGGTTGAGGGCGCCGCGGTCGCGGAACAGCGAATCCTCGACAACGCTGATCGCCTGCGGCGTCTCGACCAGCGGCGTGTCGGTCTTGGTCGCGGTCACCGCGCGCTCGGCGATGACGGTGACTTCCTCCTCGCGTTCCTCCGCGGTCTGCGCCTGGGCGGCAAACGGAAGGGCGGCCGAAGCCAGAAGGGCGAAACCAAGCTTAGAGTGCACGCGCAACATATTCCCCCACTCGTAATTTTGAGGGGCCCTCTAACGGCGGGGGAATTCTAATGCAACTTATTCGCACTAGCTCCGATGGGAGCCGGTGGCTCAGACGTCGAGGTTGGCGACGCTCAGGGCGTTCTCCTGGATGAATTCGCGGCGCGGCTCGACCACGTCGCCCATCAGCTGGGTAAAGATCGCGTCGGCGACATCGGCCTGGTCGATCTGGACCACGAGCATCGAGCGGTTCTGCGGATCGAGCGTAGTCTCCCAGAGCTGCTCGGCGTTCATCTCGCCGAGGCCCTTGTAGCGCTGGATCGCCAGCCCCTTGCGGCCCGCAGCCAGGATCGCGTCGAGCAGCTGCGAGGGGCGCGACACGAGCGCTTCGCCCTTGCCCACCGTGATCGCCTCGGCTTCCTCGCCGTCTTCCAGCGCCGCAGCGGCCTCGGCCTCGGTGGCCGGGATCGCCTTGGTGGGGACGAGCTTGGAGGGGACGAGATAGCTCGGCGCCTGCTCGGTCGCGAGCGCGTGGAGCTTGCGCGCCTCGGCCGAGACGAGGAAGCTCGCCTCGACGATGTGGTGATCGGTCACGCCGCGCCACAGCCGCTCGAAGTGATAGCCGCCCTCTTCGGTGATGCGCACCGACCAGCGCGCCTCGGTGTCCGCGGCGTCGAGGCGCGTCGCGACCGACGTGAGCCGCTCGGCACGGACTTCGCGCGTCGCTTCCGGGTCGAGCGCTCCGCCCAGCGCCAGCACCTCGATGATCGAAGGATCGTAGCGCCGCGGCACATAGCGCATCAGCGTGCGCATGCGCCGCGCATGCTCGACCAGATCGCGCAGGTCTTCGCCGCTGCGCGTGCCGCTGGCGGTTTCGAGCAGATTCCCGAGCACGCCGGCATCGACCAGATACTGATCGAGCGCGGCGTCGTCCTTGAGGTAGACCTCCGAACGGCCCTTGGTCGCTTTGTAGAGCGGCGGCTGGGCGATGTAGAGGTGCCCCGCCGCGATGATCTCGGGCATCTGCCGGTAGAAGAAGGTCAGCAGCAGCGTGCGGATGTGCGCGCCGTCCACGTCGGCGTCGGTCATGATGACGATCTTGTGGTAGCGCAGCTTCTCGAGGTTGAAATCGTCGCGGCCGATGCCGGTGCCCATCGCCTGGATCAGCGTGCCGATCTCGCGCGACGAGAGCATGCGATCGAAGCGTGCACGCTCGACGTTGAGGATCTTGCCGCGCAGCGGAAGGATCGCCTGGAAGTGGCGGTCGCGGCCCTGCTTGGCCGATCCGCCGGCCGAATCACCCTCGACCAGGAACAGCTCGGACTTGGCGGGATCGCGCTCCTGGCAGTCGGCGAGCTTGCCGGGCAGCGAGGCGATGTCCATCACGCCCTTGCGCCGCGTCAGCTCGCGCGCCTTCTTGGCGGCCTCGCGCGCGGCGGCCGCGTCGATCACCTTCTGGATGATCATCCGGGCGTGCGCGGGATTCTCTTCGAGCCATTCGGCCAGCTTGTCGGCCATCAGCGATTCGAGCGGCTGGCGGACTTCGGACGAGACCAGCTTGTCCTTGGTCTGCGAGCTGAACTTCGGATCGGGCAGCTTGACCGAGACGATCGCGGTAAGCCCCTCGCGCATGTCGTCGCCGGTGAGCGTCACCTTCTCCTTCTTCAGGAGGCCCGACTTGTCGGCATAGTTGTTGATCGTGCGGGTCAGCGCCGCCCGGAACGCCGCGAGGTGCGTGCCGCCGTCGCGCTGGGGGATGTTGTTGGTGAAGCAGAGGACGTTTTCGTAATAGCTGTCGTTCCACTCCAGCGCGACGTCGATGGTGACGTCGTCGCGCGTGCCGGCGATCGCCACCGGATCGGGCATCAGCGGAGTCTTGTTGCGATCGAGCCACTTCACGAACGCGGCGATGCCGCCTTCGTAATAGAGCTCGATTTCCTTGACCTCCTCGTGCCGCGCATCGCGCAGGAACAGCCGGACGCCCGAGTTCAGAAACGCCAGCTCGCGATAGCGGTGCTCGAGCTTCTCGAAATCATACTCGGTCTGGTTCTTGAAGGTGCCGCCGTCGCCGGGGATCTTCTCGGTCGAGGCGAGGAAGGTCACGCGGGTGCCCTTCTTGCCCTCGGGCGCCGGGCCGATCACCTTCAGCGGCGCGACCGCATCGCCATAGGCGAAGCGCATGTAATGCTCCTCGCCGTCGCGCCAGATGTTGAGATCGAGCCATTCGGAGAGCGCGTTGACCACCGAGACGCCCACGCCGTGGAGACCGCCCGACACCTTATAGGCATTGTCGTCGCTGGTGTTCTCGAACTTGCCGCCGGCGTGGAGCTGGGTCATGATGACCTCGGCCGCCGAGACGCCTTCTTCCGAGTGGATGCCGGTGGGGATGCCGCGGCCGTTGTCCTCGACCGAGACCGATCCGTCGGCGTTGAGCTGGATGATGATCCTGTCGCAATGCCCGGCCAGCGCCTCGTCGATCGCATTGTCCGAGACTTCGAACACCATGTGGTGGAGGCCCGAGCCGTCGTCGGTGTCGCCGATGTACATGCCGGGGCGCTTGCGGACCGCGTCGAGGCCCTTGAGGACCTTGATCGAGTCTGCGCCATAGGCGTTCGCGTTGGGGAGATTTTCGGGAGTCTGGTCGTGGTTCGTTGCCATGCCCAGCATATAGGGTTTGCGCCCGGGAAACGGAAGCAAAATGGGGCGCGGTCGAACGTGCCCTGCGCAGCCGGCGAGAGCAGCGCCCGCGGACCTCAATCGATGCGCTCCGGGGCGCCGAGCATCGCGCGGAGCGTGGTCGTCCGCGGGCTGGCGAGCGCATTCCAGCGGCGAAGCCACAGCCCCGCCTCGACCAGCGGATCGGCGTCGAGCGCGCAGAGGCTGCGGCGCCCCTCGCGCCGCCTCCGGACGAGCCCTGCCGCTTCGAGCACGGCAAGGTGCTTGGTGGCGCCGGTGCCGCTCATCGCGAAGCCGCGCGTCAGCTCGGCGACCGACTTCTCGCCGCTCGCCAGCCGATCGAGCATCGCGCGGCGTGTGGGATCGGCGAGCGCGTGGAAAGTGGGCTGAATCCGATAACCAACCATAAGGTTGGCGACCGCTTCGAACGCCCGCCGACCCAACCTGTTGGTTGGGTCCGGAAACGGCGGATTTCCGCGGCTTCCGGGCATTTCGGACGATGCGGCGCTTGACTCGCGGTTGACTCGTTCGCGCATTTTTGAGCCGGGCGTCAAGCCGGGGTGCGGCGGTGCTGGGCGGGGCGGGTGCTGCTTGTCCATGGTGCGAACGAAAGCAGAACAAATCCTACATTGCCAGCGGATTCAGGGCTCTCAATCGAGAGGTTCTATCGTCCCGCTTGTCACGCCGTAGCGCGTCGCTTCGCCGGGCACGGCGTCGAACAGCGCGGGCTCGGTTCCCGTCATCCAGACCTGCCCCTTGCCCGCGAGCCGTTCGAACAGCGCCGCTCTCCGGCTGGGATCGAGGTGCGCGGCGACTTCGTCGAGCAGGAGGATCGGGGGGCGGCCGGCGCGATCGGCGACGAGCTCGGCATGCGCGAGGATCAGCCCGAGCAGCAGCGCCTTTTGCTCCCCGGTCGAGCAGAGGTGCGCAGGCTGATTCTTGCCGAGGTGAGTGACGAGCAGGTCGGTGCGGTGCGGGCCGGCGAGCGTGCGGCCGGCGGCGGCGTCGCGGCGGCGGCCTTCGCGGAGCGCGTGGAGTAGCGCGGCGGGGTCGCCGCTCCAGCCTTCGAGCGTCAGGCCCGCGCGGGCGAAAGGGCCTTCGGGCTGGTCCGCAAGCCGCGCGCCGAGCAGCGCCACCGCTTCGCGGCGCGCGGTGTCGATCGCGGCGCCGTGCTCGGCCATCCGCGCCTCCAGAGCGCTCAGCCATTCGGGATCGGGCGGCGCAGCTTCGGCGAGCAGGCGGTTGCGCTCGCGCATCGCGGCCTCGTAGCGAGTCGAATGATGCGCATGGCCGGGGGCGAGCGCGAGGGTGAGCCGGTCGAGGAAGCGGCGGCGCTCGCCCGCGCCTTCGACGAACAGCCGGTCCATCGCCGGGGTGAGCCAGAGGACGGTGACCCATTCGGCGAGCGAGGTGGCCGCGGCGGCCGCGCCGTTGATCCGCACGACCCGCCGCTCGGGCGCCTCGGCCCGGGTGCCGGTGCCGAGCTCGATATCGCCAAGCCGCGCCGCTACGCCGAAGCCGCCGCGGCCGCCCTGGCGCGCCATTTCGGCAAGCGGCGCGCGGCGCAGCCCGCGGCCGGGCGCGAGCAGCGACAGCGCCTCGAGGATGTTGGTCTTGCCGGCGCCATTCTCGCCGCTGAGCACCACGAAACCCGCGCCGGGCGCTAGCACGGCGTCTTCGTGGTTGCGGAAATCGGTGAGGACGAGACGCGTGACGGCCATCGGCTCCGCCCTAGCGCAGCAGGCGACGGGGGGACAGGGCTGGAATCCAGGCGGTCATGCCGAGGGAAGCCGGGGCGACCAGCTTATGTCCGTTTGCCCTGAGCCTGGCGAAGGGCAGGAGTCACGGGCGGGGGTGAATTGTCGAACGATGCCTTCGACGAGCTCAGGGCAACGGAATTGCCAGGCTCAGGCGGCCTCGATCCACCTAAATCCCCGTCAGCCCCGCTGCTGCGAGGCTCGCTTGCGCGACGCGATAGCGCTGCGGCTCGGCGATGCGCAGGCGGCGGCGGACGGCGTCGAGCGGCTCATGGAGCAGCGTCTCGTAATCCTCGCCGTGGAGCCAGCCGGCGCGCTTTCCGTGGCGATAGCCCTCGGCGACTGCCTTGAGGAAATCGAGCCTGCCCGTCACGCGGATGCTCTTGAGCGCCGCGCCCGCCGCGATGAACGCCCAGCCCAGCCCGCCGGTCTGGGCGTAGGAGAAGGCGACGAGGCACGCCTCGCCGAGATGCTCGTCGGCCTTGTAGCCGGTGAGCACATGCCAGATGTCGTGGATGTCGCGCTCGCGGCGGCCCATCCAGGCATAGGGGTGCTCGAGCTCGAGACCCTGATCGCCGATCGCGTTCAGGCTGACTTCTTCGAGACCCTTCGCCGAATAGCCGGTCGCATCGAGAAAGGCGCGATAGGCGGCGCCGACCGAACCATCGGGGAAGCTGTCGACCCAGGCGCGGTCCGACAGCCGCTCGGCGAGCTCGACGCGGCGATAGGCGATGGCGCCGCCGCCGGGAATGGTGAGCAGCTTGCGGTAGTTGCGCTGCGTGACGTCTCCGTTGAGCGCGCGCATGATGCGGAACACCTGCTCGGTATCGTCGCCGTTCGCGAGCAGGCGGCGCAGCGCCCGGAGCGCGGTGCCCCATTCGCGCTTGAGCGGCACGCCGGGATTGAACGCGGGAGAAGCTTGGGTGGCCATGACTCGCGGTTCCTTAACTGACACTAGTGTAAATAGCATCGATCCGCGGAGAGTTCAATTCGTGCTGCCGCAACGAAAGCGCGCCCTGACCGTTGCAGCACCGTAACAGGGAGACAGGCGATGCGCTTGTTGGTCATCATTCCGGCTGTGGGGATGCTGCTCTCGGCCTGCGGGCCATCCGATCCGCGCGAGGCGCGCATCGACAATATACAGGATGTGGCCGAGGCTCAGGCGGACGGGATCGAGGATGCCGCGGACAAGGACGCCGACCGGCTGCGCGCCGAGGCCGAGGCGCTCGATCAGCAGGCCGCGACGACCAACGGCTTCGAAGCGGCACGGCTGCAATCGCGCGCGCACGGGCTGCGCGAGGAGGCGCAGATCACGACGCGGCAGGGCAAGGCGCGAGCGCGCGCGGTGCGCGACAAGGCGCGTGCCGAGGTGAGCGCGATTCGAGCTGAATAGGAAGCGGTGAAAGTGCAGGCCGGACAACGGAAAAGGGATGACGCCGCCCGGCCCGCAACCCGAATGGTGCGACCCATCGAGTCTGCGTAAGTTCGCAGATATATGGCTCGGCTGCAACTACGTGCATTTGCCTATCGCGCTCGTAACGATCCATTGCGGCACGTCGTGGCGGGAGCGCGGCAGGCGCCTTGCGCCGGCGCCTCAGGAGGGCCGGAGCGCGGTGCGCGCTGCGGCGTTGGCGTCGACTGCGGGGCGGCTGAAGAGCATCGGCAGCATCTTGCCTTCGATCCAGGGTCGGTACTGGTCGCGGTAATGCGGCGAGCGCGGGTCGTTCGACTGGCCGGGCAGGTTGAGCATCAGCGAATTGTCCCAGCCGCCGACGTCGATCACCTGCAGATAGCTCGCGCCGCCGCCCACGCCCCAGCCGGGGCCGGAGCCGAGCCAGCGCGCCATGACGGTGTAGCCGTCGCCGCCCGAGCCGCCGCCCTCTATCGGCGGGAACGCCGCGGCGATCGCCGGTATCGCCGAGAGCGGATGGCGGATCCGCACCTGGTGGAGCGTGCCGTAGCGCCACTTGGCCGGATCGGCGCCGAGCAGCTGCTGCGCCGAGGTCCAGGCGGAGGCGAGCCCCGCATCGAGCATCGCGTCGCGTGCGGCCCGCGGATCGGCGCCGAGCCGTGCGTCGGGCCGGGCGAGCAGGCCGAGCAGCACCGACGGCGCGATCTCGGTCACCAGCGCCTTCGCCCGCTGGGGCACGATCGCGGCGAGCATCCGCTGGCCGAGCTCGCGCCAGGCGATCTCGAACAGCGCGGCCGGGGCGGAGTCCGCGTCGATCCGCGCATCCCAGCCGCGCAGCATGTCGACGGCCTGCCTGGCCGCAGCGGAAGGGCGCCGGGGGAGCAGCGCGAGGAACTGGCGCGCGGGGGTGGAGAGCGTGTCGTACTGGAGCGCGACGCTGTCGGCGATGCCGTGCCTGCTCTGGCTGGCGAGCACGTCGGCGATGCGCTCGTAGCGATAGGGATCGCGGAACGAGAAGGCGGGGATGCGATCGCGCGGGGTGTTCGCGGGCAGATTGTTCTGGTTGGCCGAGGCGAACCAGCCCTTGGCGGGGTTATACTCGCTCGGCATCGTCGCGAAGTTGCGCATGCCGGTCCAGTCGTAGCGGCCGTCGCCCGGCAGCGGCAGCAGCCCGTCCCCCTGCTTGCGCACCGGCGCGAAGCCGATGACCTGCCAGCCGGTGTTCCCGTCGACGTCGGCATAATGGAAATTGGTGGGTGAGGGGTGGAGCGGGAAGGCCTGGCGCAGGCTCTTCCAGTCCTTCGCCAGGTTGATCGCGATCATCGCGAACGAGCCGGCGCCGCCCGGCTGCATCGCGATCGAGGCGAGCGCCGTCGCGCGGTGCCGCGCGGGATCGTGCGACACCACCGGCCCGTGGACCGAGTAGCGCAGCGTCACGCGCCGGGGCGCCGCGCCCTTGATGGCGATCGTCTCCTCGACGCGATCGAAGCGCTTCCAGCGGCCGTCGTGGCGGTAGCGCTCGGAATCCTCGGGATCGAGCTCGAGGACGAACAGGTCGCTCTGGTCGATGTGCGAATTGGTGCGGCCGAACGCGAAGCGATCGGTGTGGCCCTGCATGATCCCGGGCAGGCCCGGCGCGGCGCCGCCGATCACTTCGAAGCCGGGGGCGCTCAGGTGCGCGACATGGCGGGGCCCGAAGCCGCCGATGCCCAGGTGCGGGTCGTTCGCGAGGATCGGCCGGCCGGTGGCGCTGCGCGAGGGGGCGATCGTCCAGGCATTGCTGCCGGCGTTGGCGCGCTCGGCGGCATTCGCCGGATCGGGCGCGGTGAGATCGGCGCCCCAGGGCAGCCTGCCGAGCTGGAGGACGCCCAGATCGGCCTCGCTCACCGCCGCGACGTCGAGCCCGTCGGGCACCTGCATCGTCCAGGCCGGGCGGAGCGGCGCGATGACAGCATCGAGCTCGAGCAGCCCCAGCGCTGCGAGCTGGGCGCGGCGGACCTCATCGTCGGCGTTGCCCACCGAAGCGCCGCGCGGGACGATCAAGTCGCGCAGCTCCCATTTGAGCGGGACGATTCCGAGGATTCGATACTCGGGCGGGAGCAGCGAGGAATCGGCGATCGCTTCGTCGATGCGCGCATTGATCCCGGCGACATAGGCGCGCGCGCAGGCAAGCACGTCCGCCGGCACGTCGCGCAATTCGGCGTCAGGGTCGCCGCGATAGTGGAACAGGCGGGCGTTGGCGTCGTGCCCGGCGAAGCGCGCACCGAAGACTTCGGCGAGCCGCCCGAGCTCGCGACGGTGCGCCAGATCGATCTGGAACAGCCGATCGCGCGCGACGACATAGCCCTGCCCGAAGAAGGCGTCGGGGACCGAGGCAGCTCGGATGTGCGGAACGCCATAAACGTCATCGACGATGTCGATCGGCGCGGCGAGGCCCCGCACTGCCTTCTGTCGCACGGGTCGCAGCAGCGTCGCGGCACCCGCCGAACTCGCGACCAGCGTCGCGGCCGAGCCCAGCAGGAAGGAGCGGCGGTTGATCATCGGCAATATCCCCCTGCGGTTTGAGCGCGGGAGGTTGGGGCGCCTTCGGCCTCCCTGTCCATGGGACAGGCATTCGACGGTAATAACCAGCGGTTATCGTTGGGGATGAGGCGCCGGGAGTTGCCTCGTTTCAAATCGAACTACCGTTTGCCCTGAGCTTGTCGAAGGGCGCCAGGCGGGGCCTTACACCCGCATCGGCATCAGCACGTAGAGCGCCGGCGAGGCGTCGTTCTCGCGGATCAGCGTGGGTGCCGAGGCGTCGGCGAGGTGAACCTCGACCATGTCGCCTTCGATCTGGCCGAGGATGTCCATCAGATAGCGGCTGTTGAAGCCGATCTCGAACGGGAGCGAGGCATAGTCGCCGGGGACCTCTTCCGCCGCGGCCCCATTCTCGGGGCTGGTGACCGAGAGGATCACCTTGTCCCGATCGAGCGCCATCTTGACCGCGCGGGTCTTCTCGGTGGCGATCGTCGAGACGCGATCGACGCCCTCCATCAGGCTGCGCGGATCGAGCTTGAGCAGCTTGTCGTTCGCGGTCGGGATGACGCGGCTGTAATCGGGGAAGGTGCCGTCGATCAGCTTCGACGTGAGGATCGCCTGGCCGAGATCGAAGCGGATCTTCGATCCCGAGAGCGAGACGCCCACCGATCCGTCGACTTCCTCGAGCAGTTTCCGGAGCTCGGCGATGCATTTGCGCGGAATGATCACGTCGGGCATCGATTCGGCGCCGTCCGGGCGTGCCACCGTGACGCGCGCGAGCCGGTGGCCGTCGGTGGCCGCGGCGCGCAGCAGCGGCGTCGCCTCGTCCGTCACGTGGAAGAAGATGCCGTTGAGATAATAGCGCGTCTCTTCAGTGGAGATCGCGAAGCGCGTCTTGTCGATGATCTGCTTGAGCGTCTCGGCCGGCAGCTCGAAGGTGACCGGCAGCTCGCCCTCGGCGATCATCGGGAAATCGTCGCGCGGCAGCGTCGCGAGCGTGAACTTGGCGCGCCCGGCGTTGATCGTGATCCGGCCCTCGGCGGCGGCGAGCTCGACCTGCGCGCCCTCGGGGAGCTTCCGCACGATGTCGAACAGGGTGTGGGCCGAGACGGTGATCGCGCCGGGCTGGTCCACCGCGGCGGGGATCGTCTCGTCGATCTGGAGATCGAGATCGGTCGCCATCAGCCGCATCGTGCCGCCGCCCTGCGCCTCGATCAGCACGTTGGACAGGATCGGGATCGTGTTGCGCCGCTCGACCACCGACTGGACGTGGCTCAAGCCCCTCAACAGAGTTGCGCGTTCGATCGTCGCTTTCATGCCCTAAAACCCCCGGGGCCGCCGTCGAATCCGGCGGTCGCTATATGGATCGTCCCCAATCTCTAACGTCAAAAAGGGCCGGGGCAAGCGCCCCGACCCTTCCTGCACACCAAATTTGGTGTGGATGGTGCTTCAGAAGCGGAAGCCGACGCCCGCGACGATCTGGTGACGGTCGGTATCGACCTCGAACGTGTCGGTCGTCGCGCCGTTGGCGAACTGGAAATCCGCGTCGGTGTAGTTCGAGTAGCGATACTCGAGCTTGGCATAGGTGTTGCGGCCGATCGACTTCTCGACGCCAGCGCCAAGACGCCAGCCGTCGAGCTCGAAATTCTCGTCGAGCGTGTCGGTGCCGTTGTCGGCAACGACGTTCAGCCGGGCATTGGTGTAGCCGCCCTTGGCATAGAGCAGCGTGCCGGTGCCGACCGGAACGCCGAGGCGCGCGCCGACATAGATGTCGCGGCCGGTGCCGACTTCGCCATAGCCGAAGAAGTTGGGATCGGTCGTCGCGGTGCGGGTCTTGCCGGTCGAGTCGCTCAGCTCGGCCTCGACGCCGAGCACGACGCCGCCGAGCGGCAGATCATAGCCGGCCTCGATGCCGTACTGGAAACCCTCGATGCTCTGGTCGTCGCCATCGACGTCCGAATCCTCGGTGCTGCCGGGGCGGACGATGTCGAGACCGCCGATCACGCCCGCGCGGAAGCCGCTGGGGGTGTCCTGGGCCATCGCAGGGGCTGCGAAGAAGGTCGCGGCGGCAAGGGCCGAAGCGGCGAGAAGGGTGGTACGCATAACAAAACTCCTTGATACCTTAGCCCGCTGAGCGGGACCGCGGCATAACTGGCGTGGGACTCCGGGGGTTGCATGAACCCCCGATAAACGGGGCAAGGCGTGGCATCCGTGCAACAGGTGCCGCGCGCCGCCCCGGTGTCAGGGCGCGGTCGATAGAGGCGGCGAAAACCCGTTCATGGCGATACTCCCTGCACTGGCACCTCCCTGGCGGAGGCGCTGGTGTGCTATTGGAGCATGCCACCTGATCGTTGGCTGAACGAAACGAGGCGGAAATTGGGCATTGCCTTCCGCGTTCGGACGCGCTGAGGAGGCACGCATGGCAATTCCCCAGCGCAAGGGCCGCGACTTCATCGCCCGGCACGGCGAGACGGTGTACAACCGGGCACGCCGGATGCAGGGCGATCATCTCCACACGCCGCTGACCCGCGCCGGCTTCGCCCAGGCCGAGCAGATGGGCGAAGCGCTCCGGCGGATACTGGGCACGCAGCCACCGATCACCCTGTGGGCATCGACCACCGGGCGCACGCTCCAGACGCTTGCGGTGATCGCCGAGCATCTCGAGCTCGACTGGCATCAGGCGAAGACCGATCCGCGCCTGATCGAGATCGGCATGGGCGAGTGGAGCGGGCGCTATTACGCCGACCTGGCGCAGGAGATCGGCGCCGTGCTCGACCCCGAGCACCATCTCTATGTCCGCCAGCCGCCCGGCGGCGAATGGTATGACGCGATCGCCGCGCGCGTCTCGGGCTGGCTCGGGGACACGCAGGACGATCCCGGCGACCGGCTGGTGATCATGCACGGCATGTCGAGCCGGGTGCTGCGCGGAGTGATGACGGGGCAGGACGTGATTCCGCGAGTCAACGCGCCGGTCGCGCCCGATCTGCCGCAGGGATCGATCGTGCTGATCGAGAATGGCGTGGAAAAGGTCGTCCACCTCGGTACCGGCGACGCACCCGCGTGATTGCGGCCGCGCTCACGCTGCTGGTGCTGGCGCAGGGGCGCATTCCGCTGGGCGTGTTCGAGAGCTGGGGCGCGTTCCGCGATCCCTCGCCGCCTCGCTGCTTCGCGATCGCGCGCCCCGCGGGGCAGAGCGGGCGCGGCGAAGCCTTTGCTTCGATCGCCACCTGGCCGCGCGAGGGCGTGCGCAACCAGCTCCACATCCGGCTGAGCCGGCCGCGCGCCGCCAATGCGCGTGTGACGCTGTCGGTCGGCGACCGGCGCTTCGAGCTGAAGGCAGGCGCGGCCGACGCCTGGGCACCCGACTGGCGCACTGACACTGCAATCGTCGCGGCGATGCGCGACGGCCGGAGCATGAGCGTCGAGACGCTGGCCGCGAACGGCGCGCCGTTCGCCGACACCTATGCGCTGAAGGGCGTGGCGACCGCAATCGACGCCGCAGCGGTGGGGTGTGCACGGCGCTGAGACGGTTTCCGGTTGTGTCCGACCTCTCTCGAACGGATTGCGATTCAGTGGTCCCAGCGCTCGGTGAGCAGCTCGGCCTTGCCGTCGCGCAGGCGGACCTCGATCGCTGGCTCGTCGCGGCGGCCGGGGGCGAACAGCTCGTAGATGGTGCTGCCGTCGGTCTGGCGGCTTTCGATGACGCGCTCGGGCTCGAAATAGCCGGGGGCTGCCCTGGCGGTCGCGAGGACGGGGGCCGGCGCCTGGTTCCACGCGATGTCGCGCTGGATCTCGACGACGCGGAAGGTGCTGCCTTCCTGGAGCACGTCGAGTTCGACTTCGCTGCCGTCCGGGCGCTTGCCCTCGACGTCGAAATAGATGCGGCCCTCGCGCTCCTTGCGCTCGGCCTCGTCCACGGTCATGCCGGGCACGGTCTTCTGGATCAGCGCCGCCAGCTCGGGCGGCAGCGCATCGGCGGAGACTTCGCTGATGTTGGTCGCGGGGCCCGCGGCGAGCACGCCGTTCGCCGCCACGCTCTCGTTCGCTGCGGGAGGAGGGGTATCTTCGCCGCCCGAGCAGCCCGCAAGCGCCGCCGCCAGGATCAGGATCGCCGTGTTTCGCATCGATTGGCTCCGCATGACCGATGCGCGACTCTTACGATGCCGCGGCCAACAGGCAAGCAGCGAAAAGGGGCGGCGAACGACCGCCACCCCAGTTCGTCTCGTTGTCGGCTTACTGCGCCGGCGCCTGCGACGCCGCGGCTTCCTGGATGCGCTTGTTGAGCGCAGGATCGGCCTGCATCGCCTGGGCGATCTCGTTGAAGCGCGCCGGCTGGAGGCCGCTCGAGGAGATCGCCTCGACCATCTTGGTGTTCTTGTCCGCCTCGGGGATCGCCGTGTCCTTGCGGAGCTTGTCGACCGCGAGCGCGGCGGAGGCGAACTGAGTCACTTCCGCGTCGCTCACGGCTGCAGCGCCGCTCCCCTGCGCTGCCATGCCGGCAGCCGGTGCCTCGGTGGTCGCCGGAGCGTCCTGAGTCGAGGGGCTGGTCGGTGCGTCCTGGGCAAAGGCCGCCGGCGCGGCCAGCAGCGCCGCGCCAATGAGAATACCCGAAGTACGAAAAGCCATAGTTAAACTCCGATTCCGCGCCCCCGGATTTTCAAATTGGGGTTGTCCGGTCTGTTTCCACAAGCTTGCAGCGATGCATCGTGGCATATGCGGGACAGGTTCTGCTGCGCTGCGACAGAGCGATTGTGTCGAGCGGGGAGTGGAAAAGCGGCGCCAAATCGCCTACATGCGTCCGATGCAGACAGTGTCGGCCGCGCCCATGCCCATTCCGGGGCACATCGATCCCGTGCCCGTGCCGCGGGCCACCACCTCGCGCGCCGACGGCCGCGTCGACCTGATCGGCTTGCCCCGCGAAGGCATCCGCGCCGCGCTGGAGGGCGCCGGCATGGAGCCCAGACAGGCAAAGCTGCGCGCCAAGCAGCTCTGGCACTGGATCTACAACCGCGGCGCCACCGACTTTGCGGCGATGACCGACATCGCCAAGGCGCAGCACCCCTGGCTGGCCGAGCGCTTCGTGATCTCGCGCCCCGAAGTGGTCGAGGCGCAGGTCTCGACCGACGGCACGCGCAAATGGCTGCTCCGCTCGCACGACGGGCAGGATTACGAGATGGTATTCATCCCCGACGCCGATCGGGGAACCTTGTGCGTGTCGAGCCAGGTCGGCTGCACGCTCAACTGCCGCTTCTGCCACACCGGCACGATGCGGCTGGTGCGCAATCTCACCGCGGGCGAGATCGTCGCGCAGGTGATGCTCGCGCGCGATTCGCTCGGCGAATGGCCGAGCCAGCCCGAGGGCCGCATGCTCACCAACATCGTGATGATGGGCATGGGCGAGCCGCTCTACAATTTCGACAATGTCCGTGACGGTCTGGCGATCGTGATGGACGGTGACGGGCTCGCGCTCTCCAAGCGGCGGATCACGCTCTCCACTTCGGGCGTGGTGCCGATGATGGCGCGCGCGGGCGAGGAGATCGGCGTCAACCTGGCGGTCTCGCTCCACGCGGTGACAAAGGAAGTCCGCGACGAGATCGTGCCCTTGAACCGCAAATACGGGATCGAGGAGCTGCTCCAGGCCTGCGCCGACTATCCCGGCGCGAACAACGCCCGGCGTATCACCTTCGAGTACGTCATGCTCCGGGACAAGAACGATTCGGACGAAGACGCACACGAGCTCGTACGGCTGCTCCGCAAGTATCGGCTGCCGGCCAAGGTAAACCTGATCCCGTTCAATCCGTGGCCCGGCGCGCCCTACGAATGCTCGACCCCCGAGCGGATCCGCGCGTTCAGCAACATCGTGTTCGAAGCGGGGATCTCGGCGCCGGTGCGCACCCCGCGCGGCCGCGACATCGACGCCGCCTGCGGCCAGCTCAAGACCGCAGCCGAGAAGAAGAGCCGCGCCGAGCTCGACCGGCTGGCGGAAGAGAAGATGGCCGCGCTCGGGTGACTCTTCCGTTCTAGGATGGCCCATCCTCGTTCGCGCTGAGCTTTTCGAAGCGTCGTTCTTTTTCTTTCCTAAGCCGCAAAAAGAGGTACGGCGCTTCGACAACCCGGATCGGGTCCGGGGCGAACGGGGTTAGGGTGGACCTTTTTTCGATAGCGCTTGCCGCCGGTGCGGGAATCGTCGGGGGCGCGATGAACGCGCTCGCGGGCGGCGGCACCTTCGCGACGCTGCCCGCGCTGATCGCGCTCGGGCTCCCCGCCAACATCGCCAATGCTACTTCCAACGTCGCGCTGCTGCCCGGGGCGGGCGCGAGCGCGCTCGCCTATCGCGACGAGCTGGGGCCGGTCGCGGGGATGTCGGTCAAGCTGCTCGCGGTCATCACTTTCCTGTTCGGGCTGATCGGCAGCATGCTGCTCGTCCTGACGCCCAGCGAGACCTTCGACATCATCATCCCCTGGCTGCTGCTGTTCGCCTTCCCGGTGATGGTGTTCGGCAAGCGCGCCGCGGACTGGCTGCACGCGCGCGTCACGATAGGGCGGCCGACGCTGCTCGTCACGCAGGCGCTGCTTGGCGTCTATGGCGGCTATTTCGGCGGCGGCGTGGGGCTGATCACCACTGCGGTCTACGGCCTGCTCGCGAACATCCGCCCGCGCGAGCTGTTCGCGATCCGCACGCTGATGCTCGCGGTGGCGAACCTTGCCGCGGCGTGCGTGTTCATCGGCTTCGCCATGGTCTGGTGGTGGGCATGCCTGCCGATGCTGCTCGGCTCGATCGCCGGCGGCTGGCTGGGGGCGCTGCTCGGCAAGCGCATGTCACCCGGGCTGGTCCGCGGCTGGACGCTGCTGGTGACCGGAGCGACGACGATCGTCTTCTTCGTCCGCGCCTATAGCTGAGCTTCATATCTATCCGCCCCCTGGCGGGGGAGGACAAAAAGATGCTTTACGCCGCCTCGGCGCATTCGCGCCGGCGTGGGAACGAGGTCTGCCACCAGTCGCCGATCGCGTCGATCATCGGCATCAGCTCGGTGCCCGGGCCGCTCAGCCGGTATTCGACGCGCAACGGGAAGCCGTCGTGCACGGTGCGCTCGACGAGCCCGGCCTGCTCGAGCTTGCGCAACTCCAGCGTCAGGATGCGGTGCGAGATCGTCGGGTTGTCGCGCTGGAGCTCGCTGAAGCGCTTGGTGCCGTCCTTCAGATAATAGAGCAGCAGCGTCGCCCAGCGGCCGCTGAGCACGCGCATCGCGTCTTCGATCGGGCAGCTCGAAACCACGTCCTGCATCTTTCCTCCGCGGTGACATTTTTGTGCGTAATTTACTTGGATGCTGCGGCGCCTAAATACCAGCCAAGCCGCGCGGTGATCCTCACGATCACGGAGAAAATCATGGAACCGATCCTGCTCTATGGCTTCCCGCTGGGAAGCTCGATGGGCCTCGTCGCCGCGCTCGAATGGCTCGGTCAGCCCTATCGCCTGTCGCGCGTCGGCATGCTGAGCCAAATGAAGAACGCCGCCTATGCGCGGATCAACGGCCGCCAGGAGACGCCGGTGCTGATCAACGGCGATCAGGTGCTGACCGAGACCATGGCGATCGCGCTGTGGATGGAGGCGCGCGACAGCGAACGCCGCGTGAGCTTCGCGCCCGGCACGGCACAGGCCGATCGGATGCACCAGCTGATGGCCTTCCTCAACACCGGCTTCACGGGTGCGTTCATGCCTTATTGGATGGCGCTGGAGATGGCCGAACCCGAACCCGATTATCAGGCGGCGCTGCGGCGCCTGGGACGGGGGCTGGTGAACGACCGGCACGAAAAGCTGGAGGCGATGCTCGGCGACACGCCCTATCTGCTCGGCGATCGGCCGACCCTGGCCGACGGGGTGTTCATCGGCGTCGCGCGCTGGGCGGAATTCCATCAGGCGATCGCGCCCGGTGCCTATCCCAGGATCGAGGCACTCAAGGCGCGGCTGATGGCCGATCCGGCGGTCGTCTATGCAAAGGCGATCGAGGATGGTGCGACGCCCGCCGGCAGCGGTGCGTGCCGGGGACAGGTGCCGCTCGATACGCTGCTCTATCAACCCGCCTGACGTTTCGCCGCTGGCGCCCGCGCGGCGCCGGCGGCATAAGGCGCGGGTGGCCCAGGCACCCAAAGTCTATCGGCACCGGCTGATCACACGCATCTGGCACTGGGCGACCGCGATCGCCGTGCTGGTACTGATCCCCAGCGGATTGATGATCTTCAACGCGCATCCACGGCTCTACTGGGGGCATTACGGCGCGAACTTCGATCCCGCCTGGCTCGAGCTGCCGCGCTTCCCCGGCTGGGCGACGCTGCCGAGCTACTACAGCCTTTCCGGCGCGCGGCACTGGCACCTGGCGTTCGCGCTGGTGCTGATCGTCGCGCTGCCGCTCTATCTTATCTGGGCGATATTTGGCGGCCACCTGCGCGATCTGCGCGTGCGCGGGGCCGAATTGCGTCCGGCGGCGCTATGGACCGACTTCAAGGCGCATCTCGCGCTACGCTTTCACGACCCGCATGACCCGCGCGCGTACAACATCTTCCAGAAGGCGAGCTATGCGGGGGTTATCTTCGTGCTGCTGCCTTTGCTCGTAGTGTCGGGGCTCGCGTTGGCGCCGGCCATGTGGGCGTGGCTGCCCGATCTGTTCGGCGGTCGCCAGTCGGCGCGTTCGGTCCATTTCATCGCCATGGCGCTGCTGACCTTGTTCGTGGTCGTGCACCTGACGCTCGTGATCCTCGCGGGTCCGGTAAACGAGCTGCGCTCGATGATCACCGGCTGGTGGCGGGCGCCTGAGGAGGATCATTCATGATCACGCGGCGCGGCCTGATCATCGGAGGCGGCGCGGCGCTGCTCGCCGGGTGCGACTCGCTGACCGACAGCCCGGTGCTGCTGAGCGCGGAGGATGCCCATCGCTTTCTTCACCGCTCGATAACCGGCCGCGCCGCGCTCGCGCGCGAGTTCCGGCCGGAGCAGCGCAGCCCGATCTTCCGCACCAACGGCAACGCCAACCCGGACACGCCCGAATACAACGCGCTCGCCGCCAACCGCTTCGCCGACTGGCGGCTTGCGGTGGACGGGCTGGTCGCAAGGCCGCTGCAGCTCAGCCTCGCGCAGCTCCAGGCGATGCCGCAGCGCGCCCAGATCACCCGGCACGATTGCGTCGAGGGGTGGAGCGCGATCGGCAAATGGCAGGGGCCGCGGCTCGAGACGCTGCTGCGGCTCGCGGGCATTCGCGACAGCGCGCGCTACATCGTCTTCCATTGTGCCGATCGCTTCGGCGCCACGCCCTATTATGAATCGATCGACCTGATCGATGCCTTCCATCCGCAGACGATCATGGCCTGGGCGATGAACGACAAGCTGCTCTCGATCGGGCACGGCGCGCCGGTGCGGCTGCGCGTGGAGCGCCAGCTGGGCTACAAGCACGCCAAATATGTCATGCGGATCGAGGCGGTCGCTTCGCTCGACGCGATCGGAAAGGGGCGCGGCGGGTTCTGGGAGGATTTCAACGGTTACGAATGGTACGCCGGAATTTGACGCGTGCCCGGGAATTTCCGCATTGCGGTAAATCGTTACGGGCCTAAATTATCATATCGGGGGCGGCATTTTAGGAGCAGCAGCCGGATGGCGTTGATCGACCAGTTTCTTGCGCGTGCCGTGAAGCGCGGTCCGCTGACCGTGATCCATTCGGACGGCAGCACGCGAAGCTTCGGCGAACCCGATCCCGGGCTGAAGCCCGTCACCATCCGGTTGAACCGCGGCGCAGCATCGGCGATCGTGCGCGATCCGAGCCTGGGCGCTGCCGAAAGCTACATGGACGGCCGGCTCGAGCTCGAGCAGGGCGACATCTTCGACCTGCTCAACCTCGCCACTGCCAACAACCTTTGGGAAGAGGGCACCGGCACGCTCAATCCCACGCCGCTGCGCCGCGCGGTAGAAGCAGTGACCCACCGCATCGGCCGCTACAACATGGCGCGACGCTCGAAGCGCAACGTCGCGCACCACTACGACCTTTCCGATCGACTTTACGATCTCTTCCTCGACGCCGACCGGCAATACAGCTGCGCCTATTACACCGATCCGTCGAACAGCCTCGAGCAGGCGCAAGCGGACAAGAAGGCGCACATCGTGGCGAAGCTGGCGCTCGAGCCGGGCATGAAAGTGCTCGACATCGGCTGCGGGTGGGGCGGGATGGCGCTCTATATCCACGCGAAGACCGGCGCCGAGGTGCTGGGGATCACGCTTTCGGAGGAGCAGCTCAAGGTCGCGCGGCGCCGCGCGGCGGAGGCGGGCGTGGCCGACAAGGTGCGCTTCGAGCTGATCGACTATCGCGCGCTGGAGGGGCAGTTCGACCGGATCGTCTCGGTGGGGATGTTCGAGCACGTCGGGCCGGCCTTCTACCGCACCTTCTTCCGCAAGTGCCACCAGCTGCTGACGCCCGGGGGCGTGATGCTGCTCCACACGATCGGCCGCGCGGGCGGACCGGGCGTCACCGACAAGTTTACGATGAAGTACATCTTCCCCGGCGGCTACATCCCCGCGCTGTCCGAGATGGTGCGCGGTTATGAGGGCCTCAGGATGTTCGCCACGGACGTCGAGGTGCTGCGGCTCCATTACGGCTATACGCTCAAGGCCTGGTACGACCGCACCGTCGCAGCGCACGATCAGATCGTCGCCCTCTACGACGAGCGTTTCTATCGCATGTGGGCCTATTATCTGGCGGGCTCGTGCGTGAGCTTCCTCAACGGCGGGCTGGTCAACTACCAGCTTCAGCTCTCGCGCTCGCGCGACGCGCTGCCGATCACGCGCGACTATATGCTGGAGGCCGAGCAGACGCTTCGGGGCGCGGGGTTGGAGACGCCGGCACGATTGCGGGCCTGATGCACCAGCGTAGGGTCGCCGCGAAGGGCGGCTGGTGCGTCCGAGCACCAGAGGTTGCGGAAGCGGCACGCCGCCCCTAGAGCGCGCGCGTCCCTTCCTCTGGAGTCGCAAGCCCATGTCAGACAAGATCAACCGCGTCGTTCTCGCCTATTCGGGCGGGCTGGACACGAGCGTGATCCTGAAATGGCTCCAGCAGACCTATCAGTGCGAGGTGGTGACCTTCACCGCCGACCTGGGTCAGGGCGAGGAGCTCGAGCCCGCTCGCCGCAAGGCCGAGATGGCAGGGGTCAAGCCCGAGCACATCTTCATCGACGATCTGCGCGAGGAGTTCGTCAAGGACTTCGTCTTCCCGATGATGCGCGCCAATGCGCTCTACGAGGGGCTTTACCTGCTGGGCACTTCGATCGCGCGGCCGCTGATCGCCAAGCGCCAGATCGAGATCGCGCGCCAGGTGGGCGCCGACGCGGTGAGCCATGGCGCCACCGGCAAGGGCAACGACCAGGTCCGTTTCGAGCTCGGCTATTATGCGCTCAACCCGGACATCAAGGTGATTGCGCCGTGGCGCGAATGGGACCTCACTTCGCGCACCCGGCTGATCGAGTTCGCCGAGCAGCACCAGATCCCCGTGTCGAAGGACAAGCGCGGCGAAGCGCCCTTCTCGACCGACGCGAACCTTCTCCACACTTCGTCCGAAGGCAAGGTGCTCGAGGATCCGTGGGACGAGGTCCCCGACTATGTCTATTCGCGCACGGTGAACCCCGAGGACGCGCCCGACGCGCCCGAGACGATCACGATCGACTTCGAGCGCGGCGACGGTGTGGCGCTCAACGGGCAGGCGATGTCGCCCGCGACTTTGCTCACGGCACTCAACGAGCTCGGCCGCAAGCACGGCATTGGCCGGCTCGATCTGGTGGAGAACCGCTTCGTCGGCATGAAGTCGCGCGGCATGTACGAAACCCCCGGCGGCACCATCTATCACCTCGCGCACCGCGGCATCGAGCAGATCACGCTCGACCGCGGCGCCGCGCACCTCAAGGACGAGCTTGCGCCGCGCTACGCCGAGCTGATCTACAACGGCTTCTGGTTCGCGCCGGAGCGTGAGATGCTCCAGGCGGCGATCGACTACAGCCAGGAGAAGGTGTCGGGCACCGTCCGGCTCAAGCTCTACAAGGGCAACGTCATCGTAACCGGCCGCAAGTCGCCCAACTCGCTCTATTCGGAGAAGGTCGTGACCTTCGAGGACGACCAGGGCGCCTACGACCAGCGCGATGCGGCGGGCTTCATCAAATTGAACGCGCTGCGGCTGCGGCTGCTGGGTCGCCGCGACGGCTGAGGCACCCGCTCCCGCCGAATTCCCCTCCCTGAAAGGGAGGGGGCAGGTTGGAGTTAGGCGAAAGCCTCTTCCAGCAGCCGCGCCAGCCGCAGCCCGCCCTTGACGATCTGCTCGCGCGCGGGCGGGATCAGCTTCTCGATCGTTGCCTGGTCGAGCTTGGCGCGCTGCGGGGCCTCGGCGCAGGGATCGCCGTAAGCAGAGCCGTAGACCACGTCGCGTGCCACTTGCCAGCTCTCGCGGCTCCAGTCTTCGACGCTCCCGCCCTGCATCGCCGCGCGCTCCTCGGTGGAATAGGCGCGAACCAGCGACGGAGGCGTCGAGATTGCGCGCTCGGCGAGCAGCCCGTCCCAGATGCTGTGCAGGTTGAGCCGCTCGGTGACGTAGTCGCCATACACCGCTCGCGCGCGGTTGCCGCCAAGGTCGCCGCGGTCGCCCGCGTGCAGCGGCATGTGCAGGTCGCCTACGAAATGGACCAGGAACGCCAATGCCATCACGCGTTCGCGTACCGGCACGCTCTTGTCCTTCAATAGCTTCACGTCGCGCTCGATCTGCGCGGAGACGCAATTGCCGTCGGGGCAATTGGCCTTGAGCTCGAACGGCTTGCAGACGTTCACATTCTGATAATGCCAGTTGTAAGCATAGCTGAACCGCGGCCCGAGCGTCTTGACGCAATCGGCCCAGACGCTTGCCTGCTCGATCGTGCGGGCGGGGCAGGTCGGAGTCTCGAGGAGCGCCTGCTTGGCGAGCAGCCGGCGGATATCGGCCTGCACCTTCGGACTCACGTTGCGGAAGGCGATCGAGGCCACGGTCTCATGGCCATACTCCCAATAAGCCTGGGCAGGCGCCGCGAAGCCGAGCAGCGCGGCGAGGAAGATCAGGAAACGCTTCACTTGTCGTCACCGTAGAAGGCGACCAGCCGGTCGCCGCTGGAGGATGCGCGGCCGCGGTACATGCCCGGGGTGTTGAAGCTCCAGGCCATTTCGCCCGAGGGGCCGGTGACGATCACGCCGCCGGTGCCGCCGAGCGCCTTGGTCTCGGCCATCACCGTGTCGGCCGCCGCCTGCAGGCTCTCACCCTTGAAGCGCACGCGCGCGCAGATTTCGTGCGCTACGCCTTCGCGGATGAAATACTCGCCTGCGCCGGTAGCCGAAACAGCGCAGGCGCGATCGTCGGCATAGGTGCCCGCGCCGATGATCGGGGAGTCGCCGATCCGGCCCCAGCGCTTGCCGGTGAGCCCGCCGGTGGAGGTCGCGGCGGCGACATGGCCGTTCCGGTCCATCGCGACAGCGCCGACGGTGCCGTACTTCAAGTCGACATCGAACCAGCCGAGCTTGTCGTTGGCCTTCATCTTGTCGAGCTGCTTGCGGCGCTCGGGCGTGGCGAACCAGCTGTTGTCGACCTGCTCGAGCCCCTGCTCGCGCGCGAACTGGTCGGCGCCCGCGCCCGAGAGCAGCACGTGCGGGCTCTTCTCCATCACGGCGCGCGCCGCGGCGACAGGATGGCGCGTGGTGGTAGTGCTCGCGACTGCCCCTGCTGCGCGCGTACGCCCGTCCATGATCGCAGCGTCGAGCTCGTTCTTGCCGTCCCAGGTGAAGACCGCGCCCCGCCCCGCGTTGAAGTGGGGATCATCTTCGAGCACCTGGACTGCGGCCTGTACGGCATCGAGCGCGTCGCCGCCGGCAGCGAGCACCTTCGATCCCGCGTCGAGCGCAGCGTCGAGCCCGGCGCGGACGCCGGCTTCCTGCTCGGGGGTGACGCGGCTCTTCTCGATGATCCCGGCGCCGCCATGGATCACCAGCGTCCATTGGGGCCGCGCCTGCTCCTGGGCATGGGCGGAAAGCGGCATCAGCAATACTCCGAACAACAGGGGCAAGAGGCGCATCAGGGCACTCCCGGGGCTGGTGCGGTCTCCCTAGCAGATGTCGCGCGTTGCGCCAGCGGACGAAGCCCGATCAGCGGACGCAGCCAGCCGATGCGGCGCCCGCCGAGGTAGAAGAGCCAGCAGCCGAGCGCGGTGACGGGCACCAGGATCGCGAACTCGGCGGCGGGCGGAAGCGCGAAGCGGAGCAGCCACCAGCCGGCGAGGACGATGATCGTCTGGTGGATGATGTAGAAGGGAAAGACCGCTTCGGTGAGCGTCCCCCGGAGGGGATGGTCGCGATTCCAATAGCGGTCGGCCAGGCCGATCAGCGCCACGATCGCGGCCCAGCCCATCACCAGCCGCGCCGCTGCGAACGGCAGGCGGAGCTCGGTGGGCGCGAGGGTGCCGGTGATCCAGGACGCAAGGATCGCGGCGATCACGCCGTAGGCGAGGATCGCGAGCACGGCTGCCGCCTTCCACCAGCGCCGGACCGCCGCCCAGGTCCTCGGAGCATCGGCGAGGAAGAAACCGAAGGCGAAGGCGGGGAAATACATGCGGTGCGCGCTCCAGTCGTCGACCAGTGCATGGGTGGGCTCGGCGCCGGGCCAGCTCACCGCCATGTGCACCGCGAGCCACGCCAGCGGTACCAGCAGCAGTCCGGGGCCGCTCAGCAGATCGTCGGCGAAGCGCGCAAAGCTCGATCGCGCACGTGCAGGCGTCAGCGCCAGAATTGCGGCAAGCACGAGCGTATAGGCCCAGAGATAGACAACGAACCACAGATGCTGCCACGTCGGCAGCACGATCCCTTCGAGCATGCCGAAGCGGAAATAATCGTTCGCCCAGAAATGCGCGAAGCCGTGGCGATAGCCGTGCTGAGCGATCAGCTCGACCCAGGGCTGGGGCGGGATGATCACGATCGCTGCGAAGAGTGTGGGAACGAGCAGCCGCGCGGTGCGATTGCCAAGGAACGCGCCCATCCCGGGCGACTTGCCGAGCACCGCAGCAGTCGCGAACCCCGAGACCAGGAAAAGCAGGGGCAGCCGCCACGCATTGGTTGCGAGCATCGGGAGTTCCGCCCAGTCGAGCGGCTGGGCTGTCTTTACGTGCCAGGGCCAGGGCACGAAGAACATGCCGATGTGATAGAGGATCAGCAGTCCGAAGGCGCCGATCCGCAGCCAGTCCATTCCGTAGTGCCGCTCCATGTGCTTCGCCTCCCGTGATTCGTGAACGGCTAGCGGTGCGCGGCGGAGGCCGGTATCGCAGAGGGTGGAGCGGTGGGCAGGCGGGGATGACCGACAAGGCGGCAGGGACGAAAGGCGGCGAAACGACGACGAGCGGCGCGCAGCCCCGACGGCAGCGCGCGGGATGGCTGCTCGCGGCGTTCCTGCTGTTCGTCACGGTCCAGTCGATCGCCAATGTCGAGTCGACGCTGGAGGATCTCGCCAAGGTTGGCGTCGCCGAGCCGCGCTGGCACGTCTGGACCTGGCAGCTCAGCAGCCTGGCCACCTGGATCGCGCTGATGGTGCCGCTGTGGTGGCTCGCCGCCTGGGCGCGGCCGCCGCGCATGGCTCTGCCTGCGGCGATCCTGATCCACGCCGCCGCGACGGTCCCCGTGTCGCTCGTCCACGTCCTGGTCATGGTCGGCATTCGCAAGCTTGCCTATATGCTCGCGGGCGAGAGCTATGGCTTCAGTGATTGGCCGATGGCGCTCCTCTACGAATATCGCAAGGACGTCGCGACCTATCTGATGGTCGTCGCTTTCCTCATCTATGCGCAATGGCTGCTGGCGCGCCCGGCGCCGGTGGCGGGCGAGCGCTCGCGCATGCTGCTGGTTCCGGACGGCAGCGTGACGCACCGCGTGCCTATCGAGGCGATCGATTGGGCCGCTTCCGCGGGCAATTATGTCGAGATCGCGTGGGAGGGGCGCGTCCTATTGCACCGCTCCACCCTGGCCGCGCTCGCCGAGCAGCTGGGGCCGGAGTTCGCGAGGATCCACCGCGGCCGGCTGGTCCGCCGCGACGCGGTGCGCAGCGTTGAGACCGACAAGAGCGGCGACTTCACCGTCACGCTCGCGAGCGGCACCGCGCTTCGCGGCAGCCGCCGGTATCGCGGCGCTTTGTAAGCCCGTTGGGCGCACGCCTTTCGCAGCGCCGCATCGAAGGCTATATGCAGCGCCAGGTAAGCAAGCGTTAGCGAGAATCCATGTCCGTCCGCCCCTGGCGCGATATCGCGCGCCGTCCGAGCCGCCAGATCATGGTGGGCAACGTCCCGGTTGGCGGCGATGCGCCCGTCACCGTGCAGACGATGACGAACACAGCGACGTCCGACGTGCGCGCGACGATCGACCAGATCCGTCGCTGCGAGGAAGCTGGCGCCGACATCATCCGTGTGTCTTGTCCGGACGTCGAGAGCACCGCGGCGCTCAAGCAGATCGTCCGAGCCGCGCGCGTGCCGATCGTCGCCGACATCCATTTTCACTACAAGCGCGCGCTCGAGGCAGCCGACGCCGGCGCCGCCTGCCTGCGGATCAATCCGGGCAACATCGGTTCGGCCGACCGCGTCAACGAAGTCGTCAGCGCCGCCAAGGCCAATGGCTGCGCGATCCGCATCGGCGTCAACGCCGGCAGCCTCGAGAAGGACCTGCTGGAGAAGTACGGTGAGCCGTGCCCGGAGGCGCTGGTCGAGTCGGCGCTCGACCATATCAAGCTGCTCCAGGATCGCGACTTCCACGAATTCAAGGTGGCCGTGAAGGCTAGCGACGTGTTCCTGGCGGTCGCTGCCTATCAGCAGCTCGCCGAGGCCGTCGATTGCCCGCTGCACCTGGGCATCACCGAAGCCGGCGGGTTCGTCGGCGGGACGGTCAAGAGTGCGATCGGAATCGGTTCGCTGCTCTGGTTCGGGATCGGGGATACGATCCGCGTATCGCTCTCGGCCGAGCCCGAGGAAGAGGTTCGCGTCGGGTTCGAGATCCTGAAGGCGCTCGGAATCCGCAACCGCGGCGTGCGCGTCGTCTCCTGCCCCAGCTGTGCTCGGCAGGGCTTCGACGTGATCCGCACCGTCCAGGCGCTCGAGGAGCGGCTCCAGCACATCCGCACGCCGATGAGCCTCTCGGTGCTCGGCTGCGTGGTCAACGGTCCCGGCGAGGCACGCGAGACCGACATCGGCATTACCGGCGGCGGCAACGGCAAGCACATGGTCTATCTGTCGGGGGTCACCGACCATCATGTTCAGGACGCCGAGATGATCGAGCACATCGTCCGGCTGGTCGAAGCCAAGGCGGCCGAGATCGAGGCTGCGGACTCCGTGGCTGCTGTCGCGGCCGAATAGCCGAACCCTCTCGTCATTGCGCGCGTGGCCCGCTACCGGAGGCGCGCCGATGTCCCGCGCTTCCATTCCCTTCGCGTTCGCCGCCGCCTGCCTGGGCATCGCCTTCTATGCGGTGATGGACGGGCTGATGAAGGGACTGGGGCTGGCGATCGGCGCCTATGCCGCGCTGTTCTGGCGACTGGTGGCGGGCACGACGATCGCCGTGCCGCTTTACCTGTTCTCGCGTCCCACGCCGCCGCCGATGCGGGTGGTGAAGGTGCATCTCGCGCGCAGCGCGGTGGTGGCGGTGATGGCGATCGCCTTCTTCTGGGGCATCACCCAGGTTCCGCTCGCCGAGGCGATCGCGCTTTCGTTCATCGCGCCGCTGATCGCGCTCGGGCTCGCGGCGTTGTTCCTCAAGGAGCGGATCGGGGCGCGCTCGGTGCTCGGATCGCTGCTCGGTCTGGCGGGCGTGGGCGTGATTTTGATCGGCCAGCTCGGGGCTGAGCGTGGCGACGGGGCACTGCTCGGCATGGGCGCGGTGCTGCTCGCGGCCGTCTTCTACGCGATCAACCTGGTGATCGCGCGCCACCAGGCGCAGATCGCGCGCCCGCTCGAGATCGCAGCCTTTCAGAACGTCCTCGTGCTCGCAATCTTCTGCATTCCCGCGCCATTGCTGCTGACCGTGCCCGGGCCGGAGCTATGGCCCGCGGTGGTCGCCGCCGCCGCGCTCGCGATCGTGTCGCTGCTGCTCCTCTCCTGGGCCTATGCCCGGGCCGAGGCGCAGGTGCTGCTCACGGTCGAATATACCGCCTTCATCTGGGCATCGCTTATGGGATGGTGGATGTTCGGCGAGAAGCTCATGCTCGCGACGGTCGCGGGCACGTTCCTGATCGTCGCCGGATGCCTGCTCGCCGCGCGCGGGCGTCCCGGCGGCGGCGCCGCACCCGAAGCAGAGGCTGCCCTCACATGACGATGATACGACCTGCCACACCGGCCGACGTGCCGCTGATCCTCCGCCTCGTGCGCGAACTCGCGGAGTTCGAGCGCGAGCCGGACGCGGTGAAGGCGACCGAGGCGATGCTCGAAGAGGCGCTGTTCGGCGAACGCCCGGCGGCGGAGGCGCTGATCGCGGAAGTCGACGGCGAGCCTGCCGGCTTCGCGCTCTTCTTCCACAATTTCTCGACCTGGACGGGCAAGCGCGGCATCTATCTGGAAGATCTCTACGTGACCCCGGCGGCGCGCGGCGCAGGCGTGGGCACCGCGCTGCTCCGCCACCTTGCCGGGATCGCGCTCGATCGCGGTTGCGGGCGCTTCGAATGGGCGGTGCTCGACTGGAACGAGCCGGCGATAAAATTCTATCGCGCCGTGGGTGCGACCGGCATGGACGAATGGCGCGTCCAGCGCGTCACCGGGGACGCGCTCGCCCGCCTGGCAGGGAGATAGACGATGGCGTGGGTCTGGCTGATCCTGGGCGGGTTCTTCGAGGTGGGCTTCACCACCTGCCTGCGCTTCGTCGACGGCTTCAAGAACGTGCCCTGGACGATCGGCTTCCTGGTTTCGGTGGGGCTTTCGATGGCGCTGCTCGAGATCGCCTCGCGAAGCATCCCGATGGGGACCGCCTATGCAGTCTGGGGCGGGATCGGCGCGCTCGGCACCGTGCTCGTGGGTATCTGGTTCTTCGGCGAGCCCGCGGGCGCAGTGCGGATATTGCTGATCTTCGGGCTGGTCGCCTGCATCGCGGGTCTCAAGCTGGCGGGCGGCGGCCACTGATGGCGGCGGATCCGGCGCTGATCGACTGGGTCGTGGAAGCGCTCGAGCCGATCGGCACGGTCACCCACCGGCGCATGATGGGCGGCGCGACGCTCTACCTGGACGGCACCATCTTCGCGATCGTCGGCAGGGGCGAGCTTTGGTTCAAGGCCGATGCGGAGAGCGATGCGGTGTGGGACGCTGCGGGTTGCGATCGCTTCACCGTGAACATGGGTGGCAAGCCTGCCAGCATGAACTATCGCCGCGCGCCCGCCGATGTGTACGACGATCCCGATGCGATGCGCGAATGGGCCGGGCTCGGCATAGCAGCCGGGCAGCGCGCACCGGCGAAGAAGCCGCGCCGGAGGCGCTAGCTCCCGATCACGTTGATCGTGAAGGCGAGCACGCCGAGGTTGAACACGAAGGCGGCGAGGGACTGGAGCGTGACCGGACGCCGCATCCGGCTCTGGGTGACGGCGACATCGCTCGTCTGCGAAGTCATGCCCAGGCAAAATGCGAAATAGACGAAATCCCAATAGTCGGGCTCGCCGGTGCCGGGAAAATCCAGGCCGCGCGCGTCCGTCCCGTCCGGCGCTTCGCTGTAGTAGAGATGGGCATAATGGAGCCCGAATACCGTGGTGGTGAAGGTCCAGCAGAGCGCAAGCGTCACCATCACCACCGCAAGCTCGGGTGGATGCGGCGCGCCGCGCTGCGCCAGCACGCTCGCGACCGATGCCAGCACCACGAGCATCACCGCGGCGGTGACGAGCAACAGCAGAACCCGGCGCGCGTCGTTGCGCTTGGCCGAACGGCGCATCTCGCTCGAATCGCGGCCGAGAAGCGGCAGGCAGACGAGCAGGAACGCCGCGGCGCCGAAGTCGAACCCGGCCATGATGCCGAGCCGCGGGCCGAACTGAGGTATCGCGAAGCCCAACCCGGCGAGGGTGGCGGCGACGAACAGCAGGAAACGCGGGGGAGCGACCAGATTGCCGATCGCGTGCCGATGTTCACTTGCCTGTTCCATCGCCGCCTGCCCCTTGGCGGCGCCGCTCAGGCGGCTGCCGCTTCCTTGCTTTCCTTGTAGCGCTGGATCGCCTCGACGGTGATCCGGCGGGCATCCTCGGCGCCGCCCCAGGTGCCGACGCGCACCCACTTCTTCTTCTCCAGATCCTTGTAGTGGGTGAAGAAGTGCTCGATCTGCTCCATGACGATACCGGGCAGGTCGTCCTTCTCGCCGACGTTCGAATAATAGGGGAAGGTCTTGTCGTCAGGCACGCAGATGAGCTTCTCGTCGCCGCCGGCTTCGTCCTCGAGGTTGAGCACGGCGATCGGCCGCGCGCGGACGACGCAGCCCGGCACGAACGGCGAGCGCGCGATCACCAGCGCATCGAGCGGGTCGCCGTCGGGCGACAGCGTGTGCGGCACGAAGCCGTAGTTCGCCGGATAGCGCATCGGCGTGTGGAGAATGCGATCCACGAACAGCGCGCCCGAGGCCTTGTCGAATTCGTACTTCACCGGCTCGCCGCCGGTCGGCACTTCGATGATCACGTTGAGATTGTTCGGCGGATCGTCGCCCACCGGAATCAAGTCGATACGCATTCCTGCACCTGTGGTTGGCGTCTCCGCCCCGTCTCAGCGGGGCTGGAGCAGCTTGTCGAGGCCAGCCTCTCCCGTGGCCGTCTTAACCAGGTGCGGATAGCGAAGCCCGCCGTGATAGTCGATGGCGACTTCGCGGTAGCGATCGCCGCTCTTGAGCAGCAGCTTGATCGGCTCCTTCGAACCCTTGGCCTCCTTGACCGCCGCCTTGAGCCGGTCGCCGGTGTAGCCGCGGCCGTTCACTGCGACGATCTCGTCGCCCAGGTCGATCCCGGCGTTGAAAGCGGGGCTGTCCCAGGCCACGGCCATGATCCCCTTGGGCCCGAGCACGAGGCCTAGCGAATAGGCGAGATCGACCAAGGACTTGCTCGTCGCCTTGTTGGGCTCCTCGGTATAGACGAGCTTGTAGCCGTTGCGCTCGAACCCGCCGAGCGGCGCGCGCTCGGAGAGATGGTTCACGCGGCTGTCGAGCAGGCCGCGCCAGTCATAGGGCATGATGCCTTCCAGCGTGCGGACCACGTCGTCGAAGGTGTAGGTCACCTGGCCATAGTCGCCGTCGCGGCCCTTGAAGAAGGCGGCTGCGAAGTCGTCGATCGATTTGGTGCCGCCCGAGCGCTCCCGCAGGATCGAATCGACTTCCATCCAGATCAGCAGGCCCTCGTTGTAGTAATCCTCCGATCGCTGCCAGCTCACCCAGCCCTTGGGCGCGCGCGGCGTGATGACCGGATCGTTGGTGGTGTCGCCCATCGGCCGCCAGGTGCGTGCGGGGCGATTGTCGAGGCTCGCCATGATGCTGGCATAGGCGTCGAGCGTCACGTCCTTGCTCACCAGCCCCGAGCGCGCCTGGAAGACATAGCCCCAGAACTGGGTCTGGCCCTCGTACACCCAGAGCAGCGAGCCGATCGTCGGTGTGCGGTAATCGGGCGCCCACAGGTCCGCGCCGCGACGGTATTTGCCGTCCCAGCTGTGGGTGAATTCGTGCGGCAGAAGATTACGGCCGGTGGGGTTCTCGTCCCACTTGATGAAATAGCCGGGTTTGACGCCATTTTCCGAGCTGCGGTGATGCTCGAGGCCGATCCCACCCAGTTCGTCGCTGATCGAAAGCAGGAAGCTATAATGGTCGTACTGCTGCGACCCCATCGTCTTGACCGCCTGTTCGACCAGCCGCTTGTGCGCATCGATCTGCTCGGGCTTTGCCGCGAGTTCCTCAGGGCTGTCGGCGAAGACGTCGAGCGTCACGCGCGGGCTGAGCGGGAAGGCCTTGTAGTAGCGGCCGGCGACTACGGGCGAATCGACCAGCACTTCATAGTTGGTCTTCTCGTAGCTGTAGGTCGAGCCGATCGCCTTGGAAGGCAGGCCCGACGCGGCAGACCAGCCCTCCGGATACTTCACGCGCGCCTGCACCGGGATGCGGCGGACGAAATAGCCCGCCGGGTAGAGGCTCATGGAGTTGAACTGAAGGCTCATCAGGTTGGGCGTCATCACGATGCGGCCCTGGCCCGGATCGGTCGCCGAGACGAACTGGAATTCGAGATCGAGCTGCTTCGCGCCCTGCGGCACGTCGACATGGAAAGCGAAAACGTCGACCGGATCGCGCTTCCACTCGACGCGCTTGCCGCCCGCGCGGATCTGGAGCCCTGCCAGCTTCTCGATCTCGCCGCGCGGGCCGTGCTTGCCCGGCAGCCACTTCGGGTAGAGCAGCACCATGTGCCCCGCCTGCGCGACCGGAATCGTCTGCTTGACCCGGAAGATGCCGCGCTGGGTGTCGGTCGCGTCGATGTCGAGCTGGAGCGTGCCCGGATAGTCGATATCGCGAGCTTCGGGGATCGTGTCGACGAACGGCACCGGCTGCGGCGCCGAATTCTGCGCCAGCGCGGGCGGGGCAGCGGCGGCGGGAAGCAGGGCGGCGAAGGAAAGGGCAGACTTCATTCTGGAGCGACCTCGTTTCGGAATTTCGTTGGCCTAGGGCCATGCGCCGGGAAGTGGCAAGACCCGGACGGGCTGAAACTGGTTTCTTCCGAAACAATGTTGCGGGGGGATTTCCGGGCGGGCCGGCGCATTTCGCACATCGCCCCGCGAAAGCGGGGACCATCTCCGTCGCGCAGGCGCTGGGCCCCGCTTTCGCGGGGGTGACGGGTGGTTCTAGAACTTCGCCTCTTCGTACACCCGGCTGATGTCGCCGGCCCATTCGCCGTTGAACCGGTCGAGCAGCACCTGCGCGGGGACCTTGCCGGTGCGGACGATCTCGCGGAGCGGGTCGAGGAAGCCGCTCTCGTTGTCGCCCGACGCGTTGATGCGGGCGCGGGCGTTCAGCCCGGCGGCGGCGATGTCGAGCACTTCGCCGGCGATGTCGCGCAGCTTGCCGCCGCCGGGCAGCGGTGCATCGAGCGCAAGCCGGGGGACTGCGTTCCGCAGCGCCTCGCGATCCTCCATCGACCAGTTCCTGACGAGGTCCCACGCCGCATCGAGCGCCGTCTGATCGTAGAGCAGCCCAACCCAGAGCGCGGGCAGGGCGCAGATCCGTCCCCAGCGCCCGCCGTCGGCACCGCGCATCTCGAGGAAGGTCTTGAGCCGCACCTCGGGGAAGGCAGTCGAGAGATGGTCCGCCCAGTCCTCGATCGTCGGCTTGTGGCCCGGATAAGCCGGGAGCTCACCCTTCAGGAAATCGCGGAAGCTCTGGCCCGCGGCGTCGATGTACTTGCCGTCGCGGTAGACGAAATACATCGGCACATCGAGCGCGTACTCGGCATAGCGCTCATAGCCGAAGCCCTCTTCGAACACGAAGGGCAGCATGCCCGTGCGCGCGGGGTCGGTATCGGACCAGATGTGGCTGCGGAAGCTCAGAAACCCGTTGGGCTTGCCTTCGGTGAAGGGCGAGTTGGCGAACAGCGCGGTCGCGAGCGGCTGAAGCGCGAGGCCGACGCGAAACTTCTGCGCCATGTCGGCCTCGCTCGCATAATCGAGGTTCACCTGGATCGTGCAGGTGCGCAGCATCATGTCGAGCCCCAGGCTGCCCACGCGTGGCATGTGGCGCAGCATGATGCCGTAGCGGCCCTTGGGCATGATCGGCAGATCGGAGCGTGCCTTGTCATGCCACATGCCGAGCCCCAGCACCTCGAAACCCAGCTTCGCGCCGACGTGCTTCACCTGCTGGAGATGGCGGCCGGTCTCGGCGCAGGTCTCGTGCAGATTCTCGAGCGGGGCACCCGAAAGCTCGAGCTGGCCGGCGGGTTCGAGGCTCACGGTCCCGTCGGGGCCGGAGAGCGCGATGACGTTGCCGTTCTCCTCGACCGGCTTCCAGCCGAACTCGGTCAGCGCCGTCAGCAGATCGCGGATGCCGCCGGGCTCGTCATAGCTCGGCGCGTGGTGATCCCGGGTCGAGAAGACGAACTTCTCGTGCTCGGTGCCGATCCGCCACCGGTCCTTGGGCTTCTCGCCGCGCGCGAAATATTCGATGAGCTGAGCACGGTCCTCGATGACCGCTGCGTTGCTGTTCGAAACGGTCTTGGTGCTCATCCGCGGGCGTTTACTCGCGCCCGGCGCCGCGCGCCAGAGCAAATATGTACCGTTCGGTCACCAGTCTCCAACGGTGGCCATCCAAAGGCTTACGGCGGCTGCTGCCGCAGTCTCGGCGCGCAGGATGCGCGGGCCTAGCGCGATACCCACCGCCTGCGAAAGCGCCCGGATCGCGTCGCGCTCGTCGGCGTCGAAGCCGCCTTCGGGGCCGATCAGGATCGCCGCTGGGCCCGGCCGCATACGCATGGCCTCGACAGCCGGTGCGCCGCCGGTTTCGTCGGCGAAGAAGAGCGTGCGGTCTGCGGGCCAGCCCTTGAGCATCGCAGCGAGCTTGACGGGTTCCGCCAGCTCCGGAAGCGCGGTGCGGCCGCATTGCTCGGCGGCTTCGATCATGTGTGTGCGCAGCCGATCGAGGTTGAGCCGGTCGACCACGGTGCGGCGCGTGAGCACGGGGATCAGGCGCGCGACCCCCAGCTCGCACGCTTTCTCCGCTACCCAGTCTATCCGCCCCTTCTTTATCGGCGCTGCGCAGAGCCAGAGGTCGGGAACCGGCTCGAACGGGCGAAGCTGATCGGTCACCTCGAGCACCAGGTCGCGCTTGCGGATATCGCGGGCGAGCGCGAGCCATTCGCCCGAAGCACCGTCGAACAGCTTGACCGGATCGCCGTCCCTGAGCCGCATGACGGCGAGCAGATAATTGGCGGGCGCGCCGTCGAGCGGCACCCGAAGCCCGGCAGCGAGCGGAGTCTCGACGAAGAGCCGCGGAGTCGATTGCGGTGGCCAGGCAGGAGTGGCGGGCATCACGGCTCTGTGGCCCATCTGCCGCGGCGCATCAACAGGAGCGGACGCTTGCAAGCGAGGGCGGACGGGGCCAGTGCTGGCGCCATGGATTTCGATGCACTGCTCGCGCATTATTTCGGCGCTGCCGACCTCGATGCGCTCGATCCGGCGGCGTTCGAGCGCGGGATCGAGCGGCTGGGGACCGACTTCGCGATCGAGCAGGAGCCGGGGCGGCGCTTTGCGCTCTGGGCAATGCTCCACGCGCTGGGCGCCGCGCCCGATCCGGATGCCGCCTTCAAGGACCCCGATCTGCAGCAGGCCGCACGCGACTATGCCTGGGAAGCCGACAAGGCGGCGGGCAGGGCGGATCGCGACAAATGAGCGGCACGACCGAGATCGTTCCTGATACCGAGCACCGCGGGTTGGTGGGGCTGCTTCCCGCACCGGCACGTCCCTATGCGTTGCTCGCGCGCTTCGACCGGCCGATCGGCTGGTGGCTGCTGTTCTGGCCGGGGGCATGGGCGATCGCGCTTTCGGGCAACGCGCTCGCGCGCTGGGACCTGACCCTCTGGTTCCTGCTCGGCAGCATCGCGATGCGTGGCGCCGGATGCGTCTACAACGACATCGTCGATCGTGACCTGGATCGGCAGGTGGCACGCACGCGCGCGCGGCCAGTGGCGAGCGGGGCGGTTTCGCTGAAGGCCGCCTGGGCGTGGCTGCTGGCGCTGTGCCTGGTGGGACTCGTCGTGCTGGTGCAGCTTCACCTCATCGGCGCACTCGTGGCGCTCGCCAGCCTCGCGCTGGTCGCGGCCTATCCCTTCATGAAGCGGATCACCTGGTGGCCGCAGGCATGGCTGGGGCTGGTCTTCTCCTGGGCTGCGCTGGTCGGCTGGGCCGAGGCGCCGGACATGCCCTGGCTGCCGGGGCTGCTGCTCTATGCCGGCTGCATCTTCTGGGTGATCGGCTACGACACGATCTACGCACTGCAGGATGTCGAGGACGATGCGCTGGTGGGGGTACGCTCCTCGGCACGGCGGCTGGGGCGTCATGTCCGCGGCGGCGTTGCGGGCTTCTATGCGCTCGCGCTGCTGCTTTGGGGCGCGGCCTTCTGGCAGCTCCGGTCCGATGTGCTGGCACTTTTTGCGCTGCTGCCGATGGCGTCGCACCTTGGTTGGCAGGTGATCACGCTCGCGCCTGCGGACGGAGCGAATGCGCTACGGCGCTTCCGATCGAACCGTAACGCGGGCCTGCTGATGTTCGCGGCATGCTTCGTCGTCGGTCAGACGCTTTGACCTCTGGCGCGCGCGTACCTAAGTCGCATCGATGCTGACCGAGACCCAAGCCTGCGAGCGCGCCCACGACATTGTCCGGCGCGCGCGTTCCGCAGGTGCCGATGCCGCAGATGCCGTATTTGCCGCCGATCGCTCGCTGTCCGTTTCGGTGCGTATGGGTGCGCTGGAGGACGTCGAGCGCTCCGAGAGCGAGGAGCTGGGGCTGCGCGTGTTCGTCGGCGCGCGTTCGGCGAGCGTCTCGACTTCGGACCTGAGCTGGGAATCGCTCGACACGCTGGTCGAGCGCGCGATCGCGATGGCGCGCGAGGCGCCCGAGGACAAATGGGCCGGCTTGGCTCCCGAGGCCCGGCTGCTGCACGGCCGTCCACCGCTGCTCGATCTCGACGACGGCGCCGAAGTCGAGCCCCAGGCGCTGAAGGCACGCGCGCTCGCCGCCGAGGAGGCTGCGCGGGCGGTGCCGGGGGTGACCAACAGCGAGGGGGGCAGCGCCGGCGCCAGCAGGACGATAATGGCGCTCGCGACCAGCCATGGCTTCGCCAATGCCTATGCTCAGAGCAGCCACGGCATCTCCGCGAGCGTGCTCGCGGGCGGCGGCGGGGCGATGGAGCGGGACCATGCACATCACAGTGCACGTTACGCCGCGATGCTCGAAGCGCCGGAGATCGTGGGCCGCCTTGCGGGCGAGCGCGCAGTGGCGCGGCTCCATCCGCAGAAGATCGCCAGCGGCGCAATGCCGGTGGTGTTCGATCGCCGCGTCGCATCGAGCCTGCTCGGCCATTTCGTGGGGGCGATCAATGGCGCTGCGATCACGCGCAAGACGAGCTTCCTGCTCGATTCGATGGGCGAGCAGGTGTTCGCCAAGGGCGTGACGATCTGCGACGATCCGCACCGCCCGCGCGGGCTGCGTTCGCGGCCATTCGACGGCGAGGGGCTGCCGGTGCTGCCTCTCAAGCTCATCAACGCGGGCGTGCTGGAAACCTGGCTGCTCGACAGCGCATCGGCGCGCCAGCTCGGGCTGGAGCCCACTGGCCATGCCGCGCGCGGCGTGGGCGGGGCGCCGGGCGCATCGCCGAGCAACCTCTACATGCAGGCGGGAAGCATTCCGCCCGAAACGCTGGTCGGCGAGATCGAGCATGGCGTACTCGTCACCGAACTGATCGGGCAGGGAGTCAATGGCGTGACGGGGGATTACAGCCGTGGCGCGGCGGGCTTTCTGATCGAGAAGGGCGAAGTGACGCGGCCGGTTTCGGAGATCACGATCGCGGGCAACCTCAAGGACATGTTCCGCGCGCTGACGCCTGCGAACGACCTCGAGTTCCGCTATGGGATCAACGCGCCGACGCTGCGCATAGACGGGATGACGATCGCCGGTGAATGATCTGGCGCAGCAGGTCGCGGCAATCGCCGCCGACGCCGGGCGCCTGGCGATCAAGCTGTGGCAGACCGATTTCCGGCGCTGGGAGAAATCGCCCGGCAATCCGGTCTGCGCAGTCGACCTCGAGCTCGACGGGATGCTTCGCTATCGCCTCGGCGAGCTGCTCCCGGATGCGGGCTGGCTTTCCGAAGAGACGATCGACGATGCCGCGCGGCTCGGTGCCGAGCGCATCTGGGTGGTCGATCCGATCGACGGCACGCGCGACTATCTGCGCGGGCGCAACGGCTGGGCGATCTCGGTCGCGCTGGTCGAGCACGGCCAGCCGGTGATCGGCGTACTCGACGCGCCTGCCCGGAACGAAGTCTGGACGGCGACGGCGGGCGACGGAGCCTTCCGCAACGGGAAGCGCATCCATGTGGCGAGCCGCGACCGGCTGGCCGGCGCGCGCGTTCCCGCCGATCAGCTGCCGAAGGTCGACCGCGACCTGGTGATGGTCGCCAAGCCCAACTCGATCGCGCTACGCATCGCGATGATCGCGGCTGGCGAGGCGGACCTGCTGGCGACGATTCGCTGGGGCAACGAGTGGGACATCGCTGCCGCGGTGCTGCTCGCGCGCGAGGCGGGCGCGACCGTTTCCGATGCCTTCGGCCGCCCGCTGGGCTTCAACACGCCCACCGCCGAGGCGTTCGGCGTGCTTGCGACCGTGCCGGGCATCCACGCCGCGGCAGTCGAGCGCCTCGCCGAACGTGCCGAAGCGACGGTAGGCGCGCGGCGCTAGCGGCCGGCAACGGCGATCAGCGCAGTCGAGGGGATCGGCAGGACTTCGCGGCTGCCTGCCATCCCCCGCACCTCCTCAATCACCGCATCCTTTTCGGCGTCGCCAAGGCTGGTCCAATCGGGGGACATTCCGAACAGCGTGTCCGGCTCAGCGAGCGCGGAGACTTCGAGTGCATAGTCGTGCGTCACGCTTTCGATCCGCGGGTCGCGATAGCCCGCTGCGACCAGCTCGCGCGCGAAGTCAGCCGGGTCGCTCAGCGCCTGCACTGCCTCGGGCATCGTCATCCCGGCACGTTCGGGAAACAGCTTCTGCCGGATCTGGCCAAGCAGCAGGAAGGTGGCGGCGCCCCGGCTCTGCCAGGTCGCGACCACGCCGTACCCGCCCGGACGCGTCACACGTGCCATCTCGGCAAGGCCCTTGCGCCAGTCCGGGAACATGATCACGCCGAAGATCGAGAAGACCGCGTCGAACGCGGCATCAGGCAAGTCGAGCGCCTGGCCGTCCATCACGCGCGCTTCCACGTTGGGCAGCCCCCGCGCCGCAATGCGCTCCACCATGCCCGGCGAAAAATCGGTTGCGAGCACTTGCGCGCCGGTGTGTGCCGCCGCCAGTGCGAGCGCGCCCGTGCCGGCCGCCACGTCGAGCACGCGGCTCGTGGGCGTCAGCTCCACCAGCGCGAGCGTGTCTTCGGCGAAGCGTGCAGTGAAGGGGTGCGCGGTTCGCTCATAATGGTCGGCAGCCGTGTTCCAGTGATCGGGGTTCTCGAATTCTCGCATTCTCACATCCTCGCGAATCATGTAACATGATAAGTATCATGATCAGGCGTGCTTGCCAATCGCGGCCGGCGTGCGGAGGATGGAGCGATGCGCAACGATAGCCGCCTTTCCCGGATGCTCCACGTGCTCCTGCACATGGCGCGGCACGACGGACCCATGACGTCCGATACGATCGCCGCGATGCTGCGGACCAATCCGGTGGTCGTCCGCCGCACGATGGCGGGACTGCGTGATGCGGGCTATGTCCGATCGGAGAAGGGGCATGGCGGCGGCTGGGTGCTCGCGTGCGATCTTGCCCGTGTGTCTTTGCTCGACGTCCACCGCGCGGTCGGCGGGCCACGCCTCTTCGCGATCGGCAACGAGCACGACAACCCCGATTGCCTCGTCGAGCGGGTGGTCAACGACGCGGTCGAAGACGCGCTGCGCGAAGCCGAGGCGCTGCTGATCGCGCGGCTCGGCGCAGTGAGCCTGGCCGAGCTCGCACGAGGGTTCGACGCGCGCTACGCGGCGCGAACGGATTGCGAAGCCGGCCCCAAAGCGGGCTAGCGTTGTTCGGCGGCAAGCGCCGGGAAGCCTCGTCCGCGCTTCGATACCATCCGGCCCCTCCGCGCAGTTCCGCGCGGATAGGCAAGGATGGTTCGATGCCCAGATTTTCAGACAAGGTCGTCATCGTAACGGGCGCGAGCTCGGGGATAGGCAAGGCCACGGGGCGACTGCTCGCTTCCGAGGGCGCCAATGTAATCGCATCGGGGCGCAACGCCGCCGCGCTGGAGGCGCTCTGTGCCGAGATCGCAGCCGCGGGGGGGAGCGCGGAGCCGGTGCCGGGCGACATCTGCGAGGAACGGGTCGCCGAGCTGCTGGTGCGGCGCGCCGAGGAGCGTTTCGGCGGGCTCGACATGGCGTTCAACAATGCCGGCGTGGTGGGTGAGATGGGCCCGATCGAAGAGCTGTCGCTGGATGCGTGGCGCATGCTGGTCGACACGAACCTCACCGCAGCCTTCCTTGGCGCGAAGTACCAGCTTCCGGCGCTGCGCAGGCGCGGCGGCGGAGCGCTGTTGTTCACGTCCAGCTTCGTCGGGGGCGGCGCCGGAATGCCCGGCATGGCGGGCTATGCGGCGACCAAGGCAGCGCTGCTCGGCCTGGTGCAGGCACTCGCGGTGGAGCATGGCGAGGCGGGCATCCGCGTCAACGCGCTGGTGGCAGGCGGCACCGACACCCCGGCCAATACCGCGCGCAGCCCCGGGGCGGGCCCGGAAGTGCTCGAGTTCATCCAGCGGCTCCACGCGTTGCGCCGGATCGCCGAGCCCGAGGAAATCGCGCGTGCAGCGGCGTTCCTGCTGTCCGACGACGCGAGCTTCGTGACCGGCGCGGCGGTGCCGGTCGACGGAGGTGCTTCGATCACCAAGACCTGAGTGGGCTAGAGCTTGCCTTCGTCAGGGCGGACGGGCGTTTTCATCTCAGGGAGAAAACTCTAGCTGCCCAGCTGGTCCTCGTCGCGATACTTGATCTGGAGATAGCGGCCGCGTGTCGCGAGCAGATCGAGGTCACCCTGGGCGAGCTGGGCGGACATCTGGGCGATCTCGTCGTCGATCACCTGGAGGCCCTGGGCAAGCTGCTGATCGGGAGTGAGCCCGTGCCGCTCGACGCGGCGGAGCGGCTCCGGAACGCGTGAATAGCCCTTGATCAGCTCGGGAAGCTGCTCGCCCACCAACGTGCGCACCTCACCTGCGGCGGGCGAATTCTCGTCGAGCTGCGCAAGCTGGGGGCCAAGCATCTCGAGCTTGACGCCGATCGAATCGACCAGCCCCCGCACCGGCGACGGGAGGGCGGGACGTTGTGCTTCGAGCCAACGCTCGGTGGTGAGCGGCAGCGCCTTGAGCGGCACCTGCGCGAGCTGCTCGACGCGGGGCGGCGCCGAAAGCGGGAATATTGCGAAGAACAAAGTCGCGAGGATGAGCAGCCCCATCACCGCCAGCGCCCCGAACATGCCCAGCGGGGTGATGAAGCCGATGACCAGCGCCGCTGCGATGATCAGCCCGTCGGCGACTGCGATGCGCGCCACGCGCCGTACGATTTCCGCCTCGCGGCGCTGACGCGTACGCTTGGAGACCGAGCCGTAGCGCTCGCGCGTCCGTTCGAGCAGCGCGTCGGCCGAGGCAAGCTGGCGATCGACGTCGGTGGGCATGGGGACTTACATCGCCTCCAGCTTGAACGTGTCGGACGGGCCGCCGAGCTGGTTCTGTGCGGCGCCCTCGGCGCGGGCGATATAGCCCTTCGACTTCTCGACCTCGGTCGAGAGCGTGTTGACCGTCGCCTTCATGCTGTCGAGCGCCTTGAGCTTGAAGGTGTCGATCGCGTCCATCGTGTCGTAGATGTTCTGGAAGGCGCGCTGGAGCGTCTCCACGGGAATCGTCGATGCCGCCGCCTGCTCGTGGATCGCGGCCGACTGGCTCTTGAGCAGCTGACCCGTCGAATCGATCAGCCCCGCAGTGGTGGCGTTGAGTGCCGTGATCTGGTCGAGCACCAGCTTCTGGTTGGTGAGCGCCTGGGCGACAGTCACTGCCGTGCGCAGCGCCGAAACGGTGGTGGTCGACGCGCGATCGACGCCCTTCACCAGCTCGACATTGTTCTTCTTGACCAGATCGAGCGCGAGATAGCCCTGCACCGTAACCGCCATCTGGGTCAGCAGGTCCTGCGTGCGCTGGCGGACGTAGAAGAGCGCGGTCTCGCGGATCGCCTTGGCCTTGGCGGGATCGCCATGATCGAGCTCGTTGGCTTTGTCTTCGAGCTTCTCGTCCATCGCCTTGGAGAGATAGATCATCTGCTCCAGGCGACCCATCGCGTTCCACAGATTGGCGCGCTCGGTATCGATCGCGGCGTTGTCCATCAGCAGCTCGTCCTTGCCGCGGCTGAGGGCCTTCAGGATCGCGTTGATGTGGCTCTGCGACGATTGATATTTCTGGAAGTATTTCTTGAGCCCGCCCGATCCGAACAGCCGATCGAGGAAGCCGCCGCGGCCGCCGATCAGCTTCGCGTTCTTGGAAGGATCGAGCTCCTCTACCTTACGGCGCAGCGCCAGCAGGTCGGCGCCGACTCCGGTGTCGGAGTCCATCGCCTTGACCGGCCGATCGAGGAAGCGGTTCGACTGACCTGCCGCGTCGCGGATCTCTTTCTGTCCCATGCCGGCGATCGCATCGACGCGCTTGCCGAACTCGGGCGAATTGACGTCCTGGGCAACGAGATCGTCGATGAAGCTCTGGACACGCTTCTCTAGCTCGCTCTTCTTGCCTTCGTCGACCGGCACCAGTCCGGCTGCCTTCTCTGGCGTGACCGGCTTCACCGCCTCGGGAGGCGTGAGCACCAGATCCTGATCGGCCACTGCAGTCTCGGTCGCCATCCATCCCTCCAAAGTTGCCCCGCCACCAATAAGGGCAACGGCGCAGCTATCCAAGTGTGTGATAAACATAATACACGCTTGCGTCGGCGCAAGCATGCGCGGTCATTTGGCGGGCGGGCTCCAATGCCGCAGGCGGATGTCGCGCTGGGGATAGGGCACTTCGATGCCGTGCTCCTGGAACAGCCGCCACAGCCGGTTGAGCACGTCGCTGCGAACGTTGCCGACGCCGCTCTCGGGATCACTGATCCATACCAGTATGTCGTGCTGCAATCCGTTCTCGCCGAAGCCGGTGAACCAGACATTGGGCCTGGGATGATCGAGCACGCGCGAGCTTTCGGACGCCGCGCGCAGCATCAGCCCCTGCGCGAGCTCCAGATCGGATTCATAGGACACCGATACCGGGATGCGGATGCGCACGTTGCGGTCGGTATAGGACCAGTTCTCGACCTCCTGAGTCATCAGGTTTTCGTTCGGGATCAGGTGTTCCTTGCCATCGCGCGTCACCACCGACACCGCACGCACGCCGATCTTGTTCACCCAGCCGAAACTGTCGCCGACGACGATCACGTCCCCTGGCTTGATAGAGCGGTCCATCAGCAGGATGATGCCCGCGATCAGATTACCGATCGTCTTCTGGAGGCCGAAGCCCACCGCCAGGCCGAACGCGCCCGAGAAGACCGCGAAGGCCGTGAGGTCGATCTCCAGCATGTCGACGCCGACGAAGAAGGCGAGCACTACCACGATGATCGCCGCGACCTTCTGGAAGAGAAGCTTCTGCGTGGCGTCGAAGCCGCGGGCCTGGGCGATCGAATGGGTGATGATGCGGTTCACCAGCCGCACGCCCGCAAAGAGCAGCAGGATCGTTATCGCAATGGTGGATGCGGAGAGCAGCGACAGTCGGCGCCTGCCGATCTGGATGCCGACGCGATCGAGCGTCGCCTCGACGGCCGCGAAGCCGCCGATCGCGTGGCTCAGGATAGCGACGAAGGCGAGGGCGCCGAGCGTCCACGCCGCCCAGCGCGGCATGTTCAGCCCGCGCAGCACCGAGGAAGCGAGCATCGCGACCGCGAAACCCTCGGCGATGCCGACAAGCAGCCGGGGGAGCGGCAGCCATGCCCAACTCGACGCCAGGATGGCGAGCAGCACGCTTGCCGTGCCCCAGCGTACGATCGCGCAAAGGCGGAAGCGCAGACCCTCGGCATGGCCGTCGAACCGTTCGGCGAGGAAATCGGCCAGCCGGGTGCCGAGCTGCCGCCCTGCGAGCCAGGCCAGCAGGAAAGCGGCGGCAACGAATCCCGCAGCGATCGCGGCCTCGCTCAGCTCGGCAGTGCCCGGCAGGTTGTGCCCTGCCAGCCAGGCGCCGAGCCGCGCCATCATCCGTGCATGCTCGCAAACCGCGCGAGCCCGGCCTCGAGATCGGCGATCAGGTCCTCGGGATCCTCGAGACCGATCTGGAGCCGCACCAGCGGCCCTTCGGCCTCCCAGCGCGTGGCGCTGCGGTGATGCTGCGGATCGACGGGGATCGCCAGGCTCTCATAGCCGCCCCAGCTATAGCCGATGCCGAAATGCTCCAGCCCGTCGATCAGCGCGGCGCGCGCCGCTTCGGACCCGCCGTCAAGCACGAAGGAGAAGAGCCCCGCTGCACCGCGGAAATCGCGAGCGAATACCTCGTGGCCCGGGCAGTCGGGAAGCGCCGGATGGAGAACGCGTGCCACTTCGGGGCGGGTCTGGAGCCATTCGGCGATCCGCAACGCGGATCGGCCGTGCTGGTCGAGCCGCACTGCCATCGTCCTGAGGCCGCGCGCGCCGAGCCACGCATCGTCCGGGCTAGCGGTCTGGCCGAGCTGGTAGGATGCCGCGCGCAGCCGCTGATACTGGCCCGGCGCAGCGGTGACCGAGCCCAGCATCACGTCCGAATGGCCGACGACATATTTGGTGCATGCGAGGATCGAATAATTGACGCCCATGCCGATCGCCGGGAGCAGCAGCGGCGTGGCCCAGGTGTTGTCGAGCAGGGTGGTGATGCCGCGCTCCTTCGCGACGCCGACGATTGCGGGAATGTCCTGCACCTCGAAGGTCAGGCTGCCCGGGCTCTCCATGAAGATTGCCCTGGTGCGCTCGGTGCAGAGATCCGCGATGCCGCCGCCGATCAGCGGATCATAATAGACCGTGCTGATCCCGAAGCGCGCGAGCATGCCGTTGGCGAAATTGCGCGTCGGATCATAGACGCTGTCTGCGAGCAACAGCTCGTCGCCGGGTTCGAGCACCGCGAGCAGCGCCGAAGCGATCGCCGCGACGCCCGAGGGATAGAGCAGGGTCGCCTCGGCGCCCGGCTCGAGCTCGGTCAGCGCCTCGGCGAGCGACCATTGGGTTGGGGTGCCGCGGCGACCGTAGAAGAGCTTGTGGTGCGTGTCGGCAGCGCCGCGCCCGCGCAGTTCGGCAACCGAATCATAGAGGATCGTCGATGCGCGCCAGACCGGCGGGTTGACGATTCCCTGGGTCCATTCGGGCCGGCGCCCGGCCGAGACGACCCGCGTCGCATCCTTCTTGCCGCTCATGCCGGTCCCAGCGCCTTGGGCGTGGCGGGATCGGCACCCCATTCGGACCAGCTCGCGTCATAGACCGGCACGTCGCGCCCGATCAGGTGCCCGGCAAAGGCGATCACGCAGGCGGTGATCCCCGATCCGCAGGTGGCGACCAGCGGCGTGTCGAGATCGACCCCTGCGGCTTCGAAGGTAGCGCGGATCGCATCGGGAGATTTCCATGTGCCGTCCGCCTCGAAAAGGCGGCCCTGCGGGATGTTTCTCGAACCGGGGATGTGCCCGGGGGCGCATTCCCTGCGCGGATCGGGTTCCTGGCCGGTGAAGCGCGCCGCCGAGCGCGCATCGACGATCTGCTCGTCGGTCGCCTGCATCTCGGCGAGGCTGCGAACCTGCGTTCGCGGCATGCCCGCCTCGAAGCTGCTGCGCGCAGGTGTGGGCGTGCGGGTTTCGAGCGCACGGCCCTCCGCCTTCCATTTGGCGATGCGGCCGTCGAGCAGCGCCGCCTCCAGCCCGAAGCGGCCGAGCACCCACCAGGCGCGGCAGGCGGTGTGATGCGGGCTGTTGTCGTACAGCACGATCCGGCTTTCGGCCGTGACGCCGAGCTCGGCCATGCGAGCCTCGAACAGGTCGCGCGGCGGAAGCATCGAGGGGAGCGGATCGCTGGCATCCACCAGTGTGTCGAGATCGAGCAGCAGCGCGCCGGGGACATGCCCCGCGGCATATTCGGCGTGCGGATCCTGTCTGGCCGATCCCGGCAGGGTGGAAGTATAGGTCGCATCCAGCACGACAAGGTTGTCGGCGCCCAGGTTTTCGGCAAGCCAGCCGGTTGTTACGAGACCGTCCATTCCCCGTTCCTAGAAGGATGCAAAGCGCTCCGCAAACGCCTACATGGCGCGCATGACTCCCAAGCACCTAGGCCAGACCTCCGCGCTTCCCGCCTCGCCCGAAGAGGCCGAGCTCGACTATGTCCCCAATCCGCGGCCCGGCAGCCGCTATCTGGTGCGCTTCGCCGCGCCCGAATTCACATCGCTCTGCCCGATCACCGGCCAGCCCGATTTCGCGCATCTTGTGATCGACTATGTCCCGCGCGCGACGATCGTCGAATCCAAGGCGCTCAAGCTGTTCCTCGCGAGCTTCCGCAACCACGGCGCGTTCCACGAGGATTGCACCGTGGGCATCGGCGAGCGGCTGTTCGCCGAGATGCAGCCCGAATGGCTGCGGATCGGCGGCTATTGGTATCCGCGCGGCGGCATTCCGATCGACGTCTTCTGGCAATCGGGCGAACCGCCCGCGGGCGTGTGGATTCCGCCGCAGGACGTGCCCGGCTACCGCGGCCGAGGCTGAACCTCAGATTTACGGCACGATTCGCCGCAACGAATCACGTTGCGTTGCAACATATGTGCAACCATATTCCTTCGAGTGAGTTGGGAGGCGTGTAACGGGCTCATTCTGCCCGATTTATTGCATGAGCGAAGGAACAGGGATGACGCCGTCGACGCCGGCTCCGGGAATCAGCCATCTCGCCCTCATCGGCAACTTCTTGCCGCGCAAGTGCGGTATCGCAACCTACACCACCGACACCTTTGAGGCGCTCAAGCAGCGCTATCCGGAGCTTCGGGTGGACGTCTATGCGATGGACGACCATCCCGGGCGCTATGACTATCCCGATGCCGTTACCCGGGCTATCGCTCAGAATGATCGCGGCGACTATCTGAAAGCCGCGCGGGAGATCGAGGCCAGCGGCGCGCAGGCGCTCTGGATCCAGCACGAGTATGGCATCTACGGCGGTCCTGCGGGCGAATGCCTGCTGGCGCTGACCGATCGGCTGTCGATCCCCGTGATCACCACGCTCCATACCGTTCTCGAAAAACCGAGCGCGGACGAGCGCCGCGTGATGGAGGCGCTGCTCCGCCGCTCGTCGCGGGTGATCGTCATGGCCGACAAGGGCCGCGACATATTGAAGCGTGTCCACGGAGCCGACGAGCGCAAGATCGTGACGATTCCCCACGGCGTGCCCGATCGCATGTTCGTGGAACCCGATTCGCTCAAGCCCGTGTTCGGCTGGGAAGGCCGCGAGGTGATCCTCACCTTCGGGCTTCTCGCGCCCAACAAGGGTATCGAGACCCTGATCGCGGCGCTGCCAGGCATCGTCGCCGAGCATCCGCGCGCCCTCTATGTGGTGCTGGGTGCGACGCATCCCAATCTCGTCGCGCACGAAGGCGAGGCCTATCGCGACCGGCTCAAGGCGCTGGCGGAGGAAAAGGGCGTCGCGGCGCACGTCCAGTTTATCGATGCCTTCGTCGAATATGACGAGCTGATCGACTATCTGCAGGCGGCAGACCTTTACGTAACACCGTACAGCAATCCGGCGCAGATCACCTCAGGCACGCTTTCCTATGCCGTGGGCGTGGGCAAGCCGGTGATTTCGACTCCCTATGTCCATGCCACCGAGATCCTGGCCGATGATCACGGCGTCCTGGTCGATTTCGGCGACAGCGCCGGTTTCGCGCGCGAGATCGCGCGGCTGCTGGGCGACGCCCAGGCGCGGCAGGCGCTCGCCCAGCGCGCCTATGCCCGCGGCCGAACGATGATCTGGCCGCGGCTCGCAGAGAGCGCGATGGCCGAAATGGATGCGATCGTCGCCGAGAAGCCGCGCCTGCTCGGCAAGCCCACTGCCGAGCTCGCAGCGCTCGCGCCCGACCTCGCAGCGGTCGAGCGGATGAGCGATTCGACCGGCATGCTCCAGCATTCGATCTATTCGGTGCCCGATCGCCGCCATGGCTATTGCATCGACGACAACGCCCGCGCGCTCATCCTGATGAGCAAGATCGAAGGAATCGACGAAGGCCTGCGCGACAAATGGACGAGCATCTACGGCGGCTTCGTCCAGCATGCGTGGAACGCGGACGCGCGGCGCTTCCGCAACTTCATGAACTTCGATCGGAGCTGGTGCGAGGACGTCGGTTCGGAGGATTCGAACGGCCGCGCGCTGTGGTCGCTGGGCGTCACTGCGCGCGATGCGCGGGCGCAGAAGCACCGCGACTGGGCTTCCGTGCTGTTCGACAACACCGCATCGATAGCGCTGGAGCTGGAAGCCCCGCGCGCGCATGCCTTCGCCATGCTGGGCGCTGCGGCGATGATCGAGGCGCATCCGGGCCACGCACTCTCGCGCACGATCCTGACGCGCTACGGCGATGAGCTGATCGCGCTGCTCGACGACGCGCGGCGGCCCGAATGGCAGTGGTTCGAGATTGTGCTCGCCTATGACAACGCACGGTTGCCCGAAGCCCTGCTTCGCGCCGGCCAGGTGCTCGGCCGCCAGGATTTCGTCAGCGTCGGGCTCGAGACGCTCGAGTGGATCACGGCGCGCCAGACTTCGCCCGAGGGCCGTTTCCGCGCGGTCGGTACGGAGAGCTTCGGCCGCGCCTATGCCGAACCCTTGCCCTTCGACCAGCAGCCGCTCGAAGCGCAGGCGACGATCGACGCCTGCGTGGCCGCCTGGGAAGTCACGCGCGACGCGCATTGGCGTGAGGAGGCGGTGCGCGCCTATCGCTGGTACCTCGGCGCGAACGATCTCGAGTTGCCGCTCGCGACTGCGCAGGACGGCGGCTGCTTCGACGGGCTGATGCCCACCGGGCTCAACCGCAACCAGGGCGCCGAGTCGATCCTAGCGCTGCAACTTGCCAATTGTGCGATTTCCGCTCTTTCAAAGCGCGCGGAAAACGTGGAAACACGCCCCCGTACTGCTGTCGCGTAAGGCCCTTCGCGACGGCGAAAGGGAATTCGAGGGGGCGCATGCTGAATTTGTTCAACCACCCGCTTCGGTTGCGCGCAGACCCGTCGCGCGTGGTGGTGCGTCCCTTTCACATCGGCTGGGTTTCCAACGGGTCCGGGCCGAGCCGCACCGAGCGGCTGGTGAGCGAAGTGCTCAAGATGACGCCGGCCGAGGCCGCGGCGCAGCTCGAGATCGTGCTCAAGGATTTCGAGGCACGCCACTGGCAGACGCGCCGCGTGTTCATGACGCGCTACGACGAGATCGAAGCGCAGCTCGGGCTCGACGGCAGCCTGATCGGGGACGAGAAACGCCAGTTGATCGGCGCCTATTTCTGTCACGAATACAGCTATGCCGCCGCCGCGCTGATGAACCCCAGCGCAGTGCCGCACTTCGACCAGACCGGCATGCCGCCGGGGAGCCTTCGCATCCTCATGTCGCTGCGCGCGGTGGGCGAGGGCCATATCTCCTCTGTGTCGTTCCGAGAGGGGATCATCACCGACCAGAACGAGCTGTCGCTTGCGCCCGAGCCGCCCTTCGCCACGGCAGCGGACGCACGCGAAGAGGACGAAGCGCGTGTGCCCGAGGGACCGGTGACGGTCTATCGCCACCGCGATTCGACGCTGTCGGGCACAGTGATCTTCCCGATCACCAAGGCCCAGTCCAACGGGCTCGAGGACCTGCGCATCTGCCACTTCACTCACGACGACGGCAGTGTCGAGTGGATCGGCACCTATACCGCCTACAACGGATCGGTGATCCAGTCCGAGCTGCTGCGCACCCGCGACTGGCGGAGCTTCGACCTAGTACCGATGAGCGGTGGAGCCTCGCGCAACAAGGGCATGGCGCTGTTCCCGCGCAAGGTGGAGGGGCGGTACATGATGCTCGGCCGGCAGGACGGCGAGAACATCTTCCTACACACCTCCGACGACATCACCCGCTGGGAAGGCGGCGAGCTGCTGATCACGCCGCAATATCCCTGGGAGCTCGTCCAGATGGGCAATTGCGGCCCGCCGATCGAAGTCGACGAGGGCTGGCTGGTGCTCACCCACGGCGTGGGGGCGATGCGCAAATATTCGATCGGCGCTGCGCTGCTCGACAAGAAGAACCCGTCAAAGGTGCTCGCGCGCTCGAAGGAGCCGCTGCTCGCCGCCGCCGACCAGGACCGCGAAGGCTATGTTCCCAACGTCGTCTACACCTGCGGCGCGATCAAGCACGGCGACACGCTGTTCATCCCCTACGGCGTGGCGGACAGTTCGGTTGCCTTCGCCTTCACGCCGGTGAAGGCACTGCTCGATCAGATGGACTGAGCCGGCTCCCTAGCGCGCCATGCGCTTGGTGTACCGGTAAAGCAGCGCCGTCAGGGCTAGGAAGGCGACGGTGCCGCCGACCAGTGCGATCCGGCCGAACTCGGGGGCCATCACCGCGAGCGGCGCGTCGCTGCCAGTTTCGTAGACGATGCCTGCGTAGAGCACGCCGAACAGGCTGTCGCCGACGATCATGCCGGTGGCCATCAGCACGCCCATTCGCTTGACGAACTCGGGATCGCGCGCCTTGTCGGCGGCGCGTTCGTAGAACCAGCCGATCACCGCGCCGACCACGACGGTGAGCGTCACGCCCATCGGCAGATAGATGCCGAGGCCGACCGCGAGCGGCGGCAGGCGCAGGCGGGTAGAGGTGCGGGCGAGCAGCTCGTCGACCAAAATCACGCCCAGCCCGATCAGCGCGCCCACGCCGATCAGATCCCAGCGCAGATCGCCGCCGAGCACGCCCTTGGCGAGGCTGGAGATCAGCGCGGCCTGCGGTGCCGGGAGTGCATCGGCGCTGGCGCCGGGCACGCCCGCGAAGCCGAACGAGGCGTTGAGCACGCTCAGCACCGGCGGGATCACCAGGCTGCCGAAGATCACGCCGAAGACGAGCGCGAGCTGCTGCTTCCACGGCGTCGCACCGACGAGCTGGCCGGTCTTGAGATCCTGGAGATTGTCGTTCGAGATCGTCGCCACGCCGAATACGATGCCGGTGACGATCAGCGCATAGGCGACCAGCGCTTCGGTGGTGCCCGGATCGAGGTCGCGCCCGAAAAGGCCGACCAGCATCAGCGACGCCGCGACGATCGAGAGGATGCCGATGCCGGAGACCGGGCTGTTCGACGCGCCGATCAGGCCGGCCATGTAGCCGCACACCGATGCGATCACGAGGCCGATCACAAGGATGAAGACGAGCGAGCCCGAGATCAGCAGCCCGGCCGATCCCGCGAGCGGCCCGCCTGCGAGCACAGTCCAGAGCAGCCAGCCGATCGGGATCAGCGTCACCAGGCAGACGCCGCCGATCACGCCGATCGGCAAGTCGCGCTCGCCCACGGCGATTGCCTGTCCGCCGCGTGCGGCGCGCGAGGCTGCGAGTGACGAGCGAATGCCGCCGACCACCGGTCCGATGATCTTGAGCAGGGTCCATATTGCCGCGACGCCGATCGTGCCGGCGCCCAGGAAGCGCACGCTGCTGCCGAACACCGCGCCCGCCACTTCCTCGGCTGCGCCGGGCACCCCTGCGCTCAGGACAGGCAGCGCGACCCACCAGCCGATCACCACGCCCGCGAAGATCGCAAGGCCGACGGTGAGGCCGACGAGGTGCCCCGCGCCGATCAGCGCGAACTGGAGCCCGCCGATCACCGCCGTGGCGCCGCTGCCGAGCTTGAAGAATGCGGCGGCTTCTTCGGCAAAGATCCGCATGCGGGTGAGTAGCGCGAAACCGGCGGCGGCGAGCGCGTTGACCACGATCACCTTGAGTCCCCGGGCGCTCTCTTCGCCGCCCTCGCGGCTTTCGGCTCCCACCTTGAGCACTTCGGCGGCGGCGCGGCCCTCCGGATAGGGAAGCTCGGGCGAATCGACGATCAGCGCTCGCCGGAGCGGCACCGAGAACATCACGCCGAGGATGCCGCCGAGCATCGTGATCGCCGCAGTCTCGAGATAGGGAAAACCGCTCCACCAGCCGATCATCACCAGCCCGGGCAGCACGAAGATGATCGCCGCCAGCGTTCCCGCGGCGCTCGCGACCGTCTGGACGATGTTGTTCTCCAGGATCGTCGAGCTGGGGAAGAAGCGCAGGATCGCCATCGAGATGACTGCGGCCGGAATCGAAGTGGCAAAGGTCAGGCCGATCTTGAGACCGAGATAGACGTTCGCTGCAGTGAACAGCAGCGTGATCGCGCCGCCGAGCAGCACGCCGCGAAGCGTGAGTTCGAGTGGGGCACGGGCAGAAACGGCGGTTGCCATCGGCAGGAATCTCCGGGCGTCAGAACGCAAAGTGAAGGGAGTCGCGAGTCATTCGTTCACTTCGGCGCGGGCGCGTCCGACGCTGCCCAATCCATGCCTTCGAATGCCCCCGAGACGTGCATCGCACGATGGTGACACCGGGAACCTTATATTGGAAGCGATTTCGCGGATGGGTGCATTCTCTCCCCGCAGGGGGGAAGGATAAAGGAAGGAAGCGGCCTCCCACCTGGTAAACCCGAAATTGACTTTCTTTTCAGGTCAATACTCGATCCGTTGAGATTGTTTCGCTTCCATGACGCGCAACCGCTGATAGGCTGGCCGATGCGAGTCGCCGGGATTGTCGAATCCCGAGCGGGGGTTCGTCGGTCCCACTTCCGGGAGCGGCGGCGGCTCGCGGATATGGGCGCCGCTCCCGAACAGGGGAGTCAAGGCCATGGTATCGACACCGGCTCGTACGGCGCTGCGGCGCATGCTCGCGGGATCCGCGGCACTTTCGGCAATCGTCTGGTCCGGCACGGCATTCGCGCAGGACATCGTATCGGTGGCACCCAGCGAGGAGCCGCAGATCGTGGTCCGCGACGACCTTAATCCCAACGCGCCACCGCCCGGCGGCGTGCTCGATCCGGTCGACATCACCGGCGTCGGGCAGGTCGTGACGGACCAGGGTGGCGGTTTCGTCGGCCTTTGCACCGGCACGCTGATCAATCCGCGCACGGTGATCTTCGCAGCGCACTGCGTGAACGACGCTCCGGCCCAGAGCTATGGCTCGGCGAGCGGCGGCACGCCGATCAGCGTCGGCTTCAAGGCGGACAACCGTCCTCCGCTGATCCAATGGCTCACGTCGGGTTACGCCACCAATACTGCCAATGCGCTCTATAACGTCGAGCAGATCTGGTACGATCAGCGGTCGCTGGCGCCCAGCTCCGAAGGATTCCTGGAGGCCGACATCGCGCTTGCGACGCTGGATACGCCCGCGAGCGACATCCCGAGCTGGACGTTGCTCTTCTCGCCGCTGAGCGAGCAGACCCACGCAGTCGTCACGGGCTATGGCAGCCGCGGCACCGGCACCAGCGGCGCGATCGGCATCGATTTCCGGCGCCGGGTGGCGGAGAACATGCTCTCGGTGCTCGGCTCGCTCGACGATCGCAACGATTGGCTGTTCGGCCCAGCCCCGGCGGAGAACCCGCAGAGCCTCTACATGCTCGATCTCGACAGCCCGGCGGGCGAAGGGGCGTTCGACCCGGCGACCGGCCGCTACGACTTCGACATCTTCGACGGCGAAGCGCTTCCCCGCGAGGGCGGCACCGCAGGCGGGGATTCCGGCGGGCCGCTGATCGTGGATGAGGCGTTCGACCGGCCGGTAGTCGCGGGCGTGCTCTCGGGCGGCTCGCGCTTCTTCACGGCCCAGCCCGATTCGAGCTACGGCACGCACAGCTTCTATCAGCCGCTGTTCCTGTTCTGGGACGCGATCGTCGCCAACAACAGCTACGTCTATGCCACCAATCGCGCCGGCATTCGCGACTGGACCGATCCCAACCACTGGGTCCAGTCGATGGACCCCAATTACGCGATCATCCGCGATGGCGAGCTGGTGAACGGGCTTCCCGACACGCCCGCGCTCGGTGTTTCGGGCAACACTCCCAAATTCGGTTCGGTGTGCTTCCTCGCCGATTGCATCGACCTGGCTGATGATCCCGAGGCGACGCCGGTGCCCGAGGGCGACGGCACGGCGGTCTATATCCCAGGCGGCCCGGGCACGCGCAATTTCGTGCCTGACAACGTCGTCGCCGATCCGGCTGCGGGCGTGCGTGCGCGCTATTATGACGTGACGCTTGCCGCGCCGGGAATCACCAGCCTCGGCACCGACGTGACGGTCGACCGGCTGACGGTCGACGGCGCGACCGTGCTCGACGTGCGGACCGGCGGGCAACTGGGCGTGCTCACCGATTTCACGCAGTGGTCCGGCTGGACGAATGTCGACGGGCTGCTCCGCACGCGCGAGGCGCTGGTGGCGACCGGCATCCTCTCCGGCTCGGGCACGCTCGACCCGACCTATCTCACCGTCGGGCGCGCGCTGGTCGCACCAGGCGGCAGCGGGATCGGGACGCTGACGGTCCAGGGCGACGTCATCCTCTCCTCGGGCGCGCTGCTCAGCATCGATCTGTCGCGCACGGCATCGGACAAGCTCGTCGTGGCCGGCGACGCGTTGAATACCGGGATTGCCGCGCTCGACGGGACGGTGATCTTCAACCGCGGCAGCCCTTTCTCGACGCCGCGGCATGGGCAGAGCTTCACCTTCCTCACCGCCACGGGTGGCGTGGACGGCGAGTTCTCCCAGGTGCTGAGCACGCTGGGGCTGCTCACGGCCAAAGTGACCTATGACCCCAATGCCGCGCACGTGACGCTCAAGGCCGGATCGATCTTCGATTATCTGGGCAATGCGAAGGGGCTGGTGGGCGTCTTTGCCCAGGCGCTCGATAGCCTGCGCGACGGCAGCTATTCGAATCTTTCGAACCTCTACGGATCGATCGACCTGATGGAGCCGACTCGGCTCTCCACCACGCTGAACGGGCTAAACCCGAGCATCATCGGCGAATCGCGATCGCTCCAGGAACGCCAGTCGACGGTGATGCTCAATGCCGTCACCGACCGCCTGTCGATGCTCGGCACCGGCAGGCTCGGCGGACGGCTGAGCATCGTCGGCACCCCCGCCGCACTGACCGGGCTGGCGAGCCTCGACCGAGGTGAGTCGGTTGCGCGGTCGAGCAACCTCAGGGGCATGCTGCCGAGCGAGGCGAGCGTCGGGGCGTTACCCGAGAATGTCTCGGGCTTCGTGTCGGGCGGTTTCGTCAACGGGCGCAGCAGCTATGGCGTAGCCGGGCAGGCGAACGGCCAGCAGAGCTGGTACATGGGCATGGGTCTAGAGATGGAAGTGGCGCCGTTCACCACGCTAGGGACGGCGATGGGCTTCTCGCAGGGGACGAGCCGGCCCGGGCTCGACCAGGCGGAGGCGGACACGCGCGTGACTCAGCTCACCGTCTACGGATCGCACCGGCTGGGCGGCGGCGTCTATGTCGCCGGGCTGGGCATGGCCGAGCGTACCGAGACGGGGCTGCGCCGCTACGCAAGCACGGGCGAGATGGGCTATGCGCTGGGCGCGAGCGCCAACGTGAATCGCTATGCGGCGCGCGCGGAACTGGGCGTGAACCTGCCGCTCGCACAGGCGATCACGGCGACGCCACGAGTCTCGATCGGCTATTCGGCCTATGCCTATCGGCCGTTCCGCGAGGGTGGGGGCGAAGTGGCGCTGCAGATCGACCGGCTGAGCTCCTCGACGATCGAGGGGCGGGCCGGCATGCAGTTCGCCGGTTCGGCGCGCATCGGGGCGTGGACGCTCTCGCCCCAGTTCACCGCCGACTATGTGCAGGTGGTGGCGGGCGACCGCGGATCGATGCTGGTGCGCTTCGTCGCAGCGCCCGACGCGGCGATGCTGCTGCCGCTGGTCAACGGCGGCGCGCAATGGGGCGAGCTGCGCGGCGGCGTGCGGCTGGCCAACGGGCCCGTGGACTTCGGGCTGGGCATCGAGCGGCGGATCGGCCGCGCGCTGTATCAGGACAACCGCGCGGTGGTGGACGCGCGGCTGCGGTTCTGAGGCGGCTGGCGGGCGCAGGGTTTCCTGCGCCCGCTGCTTCTTAGCCCTTCCCCTGAACGGGAGGGGCTTTTTGTCCACCTTACCCCCGGAACAGCCCGCCGAGCACGCCGCGGACTAGCCCGCCGATCATGCCGCCGCCGCTCTTGCTGCCGAACATCGCCTTGGAAACTTCGCTGGCAACGGTACGGCCGACCGCCGAACTCGCCGAGCGCGTCGCCGATTTTATGGCGCGGTTCCACGGCGAATTGGCTGCGGCGCGTTCGGCCTCGCGCTGAGCGCGGGCGGCCTCCTTGGCGAGCCGTGCGTCTTCCTTGGCCTTGGCAGCGGCCGCCTTTTCGGCCTCGGTCGCGGCCTTGGCCTCGGCCGCCGCCGCGGCGGCCTCCTCCGCCTTGGCGGCGAGCAGCTCCTCGGCCGATTCGCGGTCGATCGCTTCGTTGTACTTGGCGCCGATCGCGTCGGTCTCGACCAGCACCTTGCGCTCTTCCGGCGCGAGCGGGCCGATGCGTGAGGCCGCCGGTTTGATCAGCGTGCGCTCGACCGGGCTCGGCGCGCCGTCCTCCTGGAGCAGCGAGACCAATGCCTCGCCGACCTTCAATTCGGTGATGACCGTGGCGACGTCGACGTCGGGATTGGCGCGGAACGTCTCGGCAGCGGCGCGGATCGCCTTCTCCTCGCGCGGGGTGAAGGCGCGCAGCGCGTGCTGGATGCGGTTGCCGAGCTGGCCGGCAACGTCCTCTGGGATGTCGATCGGGTTCTGCGTGACGAAATAGACTCCCACGCCCTTGGAGCGGATGAGCCGCACCACCTGCTCGATCTTGTCGAGCAGAGCCTTGGGCGCGTCCTCGAACAGCAGATGCGCCTCGTCGAAGAAGAAGACGAGCTTGGGCTTGTCGGGATCGCCGACCTCGGGAAGCGTCTCGAACAGCTCGGAAAGCAGCCAGAGCAGGAAGCTGGCGTAGAGGCGCGGGCTGGCCATCAGCTTGTCGGCGGCGAGGACGTTGACCACGCCGCGGCCGCTGTCGTCGGTGCGGATGAAGTCGGCGATGTCGAGCGCCGGCTCGCCGAAGAAATTGGCCGCGCCCTGCGAGCGGAGCTGAAGCAGCGAGCGCTGGATCGCGCCGATGCTCTGCTTCGAAACGTTGCCATAGGTGGCGGTGAGCTCGTCGGCCCGGTCGGCGCAATGCGTGAGCATCGACTGGAGATCGTCGAGATCGAGGAGCAGCAGCCCGTCCTTATCGGCGACGGTGAAGGCGATCGTAAGCACGCCTTCCTGCACTTCGTTGAGCCCCATCAGCCGGCCGAGCAGCAGCGGGCCCATTTCGGAGACGGTGGTGCGGATCGGGTGGCCCTGCTCGCCGAACAGGTCCCAGAGCTGCACCGGGGTCTCCGCATAGCGCCACTCGGTATCGCCGATCTCCTGCGCGCGGGCAGCGAAGCTCGCGTGCACCTTGGCGGTGGGCGAGCCCGGCATGCCGAGCCCGGCGAGGTCGCCCTTCACATCGGCGACGAACACCGGCACGCCGCGCGCCGAGAACCCCTCGGCCAAGCCCTGGAGCGTCACCGTCTTGCCCGTGCCGGTCGCGCCCGCGATCAGCCCGTGGCGGTTGGCGCGCCGAAGCACCAGTTCCTGGGGCTTGCCGCCTGCGGCGCCCACGAAAATGCCCGTCTCTCCCATCGTGCCTCCTCCCGTCGAGAGAAGGAGCTTAAGGGAGAAACGGGCATTTGGCAGCCCGAATCGGGCAGATTTACTCGCCGATCTGGACCGCGACGAAATTGCCGATGTTGCGGCGCTGGACGTAGAGCAGCACCTGGTTGCGGCCGGCGCGCTTCGCCTCCGCGACGATGCGCGACACGTCCGCAGCGGTCGCGACCGGCGTCCGGTTGATATTGACGATCACGTCGCCGCGGCGGATGCCCTTGGCGGCGGCATCGCTGGTGGGGCTGGCGCCGAGCACGACCACCCCCTTGACCTGCGGGTCGACGCCGATGCTGCGCGCGATTTGCGGGGTGAGCGGCGTTACCGCGATCCCGAGCGATGCCGAGGCCGGTGCGCTCTCTTCCCCATCCTGCCCAGACATGCCGTCCTCGGCCTCGGGATCGAAGCCGGCGAGCTGGTCCTCGGGCGGGCGCGTGCCGACGGTAACGGTCACCGTCTGGCGCTTGCCGTCGCGCATGAGTTCGATCGGAACGCGGGTGCCCGGCGGCACATTGGCGATCAGGTAGCTCAGCGTCTGGTCGGGCGTCACTTCCTGATTGTTGACGCGGACGATCACGTCGCCCTGCCGGATCCCGGCCTTTTCGGCGGCTTCGCCCGGCTCGACACGCGCGACCAGCGTGCCGCGGCCGCTGGGGATGCCGAGCGCTTCGGCGATGTCGCGAGTGACGTCCTGCATCTGGATGCCCAGATAGCCGCGCTGCACCGCGCCGCCCTTCATCAGCGTGTCGACGATCGGCTTGGCCTGCTCTGCAGGGATGGCGAAGCCGATGCCCACGTTGCCGCCGGTGGGCGACAGGATCTGCGAATTGACGCCGATCACATTGCCCTGAAGGTCGAACATCGGACCGCCCGAATTGCCGCGGTTGATCGAGGCGTCGGTCTGGATGAACCGGTCATAGGCGCCGCCCTGGCCGGTGACGCGGTGCGTCGCGGAGATGATGCCCGCGGTCACCGATCCGCCGAGGCCGAAGGGGCTGCCGATCGCCACTACCCAATCGCCGACGCGTGCCTGGCGCGAATCGCCGAAGCGGACGAACGGCAGGTTGCTGCCCTCGATCTTGAGCACGGCCAGGTCGGAGGCGACGTCACGGCCGACCAGCCGCGCCTTGAACTCGCGGCGATCGGAAAGCGTGACGTTGATCGATTCGACCACCGCGCCGCGGGTGCCCGCGGTCACGACGTGGTTGTTGGTGACGATGTAGCCGTCGGCCGAGATCAGGAAGCCCGAACCGAGCGATTCGGCCTGGCGAGTCACCGGCTGGCTGGGGCCGCCGAACATCTCGAACGGCGTGCCCGCGAACGGATTGGCGTTGCCGGTGATGCGCTGGGTGGTCGAGATGTTGACCACCGCGGGCTGCAGCTTGGCGACCATGTCGGCGAAGCTCATCGGCGCGCCAGAGCGAGGCACCTCCGCCTGGATTGCGCCCGGCTCGTTCTGCGCGGTCTGCGCACCGGCCGGGTGCTCGAGCGTCATCGCGATGGCGGCGCCGCTGAGGGCAAGGGCAGTGGTGAGAGCGTAAGCGTAACGCACGTGTGTGAGTCCTCTCAAAGGAAGGAGAAGCGTTCGGCGCAACTTCTTGCGCCGGATTGCTGAACGCCGTTTGAATATGAACGAAGTGACAGGCTCATCGTTGCCCCATGAACTCGCGGAGATAGGAGTTCTGCGGGGAGAGGATGATCTGCGTCTCGCCCTTGCCGTCGCCCTGGGCGAGGAAGGTGTTCCGGTACGACTGCATCGCACGATAGAAATCGTAGAAGGCCGGATCCTTGTTGAAGGCCTGGGCATAGATCTGCGCGGCCTGTGCCTGGGCATTGGCGCGGATGATCTGCGCTTCCTTGAGGCCCTGCGCCTTGATCGTCGCGGCTTCCTGCCGGCGCGCAGTCGCCATGCGGTTGAGCGCGCTTTCGAGCGGCGCGCCGCTGGGGAGCTGCGTCTGCTTGATGCGCACGTCGACGATCTCGACGCCATACTGGCTGGCCAGCCGCTGGAGCGAAGCCTGGATGTTCTCCATCACCTGCCCGCGCTCGGGGCTGAGCAGCACCGACGACGGCCGCTTGCCGAGCTCGTTGCGAAGCGACGAACCGAACAGCGGCTGGAGCTGATCGCGCACGCGCTCCTCGTTGCCCACGGTCACCACCATGCGGAGCGGATCGACCACGCGGAAGCGCGCATAGGCATCGACCTCGAGCCGCAGCTGATCGGTCGAGAGCACGGGCTGATTGGGCAGCTCGATGTCGAGCACGCGCTTGTCCACCCAGACGACGCGATCGACGAACGGGATGCGGAAGATCACGCCGGCGCCGGTCTTTCCATATTGCTCGCCCGGCTGATAGGCGTTGATCGGATTGCCGCGCGGTTGCTCGAGCCGCAGGATCACGGCCTGCTTGGTCTCGGGCACGATCGTGACCGTGCTCAGGACCACGACGAGCGCGAGCAGCGCGAGGACGGCGATGGCGACAGGGCTGCGGAGCCAGTTGCGGGTCATCGTGCGGTCCCTCCCTGCGGCTGGGCCGGGGCCTGCACCTGAGTCTCGGCCGGCGGCCGGGGCCGCAGGTTCGGGAGCGGAAGATACGTGTTCACGCCCGGCGATTCGACGATCGTCTTGTCGGTGCGCGCGAGGACCTGTTCCATCGTCTCATAATACATGCGGCGGCGAGTCACCTCGGGAGCGAGCTTGTACTGCTCGTAGATCTTGTCGAACTCGGCGGCCTCGCCCTGCGCCGCGGCGATGATCTGCTGCGCATAGGCATTGGCGTTGTTCTTGTTGGCCTGGGCCTCCTGCTGCGCGGCGGTGACCTGCTTGAAATCCTCGTCCACTGCCTGGGGAGCGGCAGCCTTCTGGATCGCGACGCCCTGGATGCGGATGCCGGAGCGATATTCGTCGAGGATCTGCTGCATCAGCAGCTGCACCTGGCCTTCGATCCGGGCACGGCCTTCGCCGATCGCTTCGTTGAGCGTGGTGGTGGCGATCACGGCGCGCATCGCGCTTTCGGCAGTCGCGCGTACCGTGTCCTCGGGACGGGCGATCTGGAACTTGTAGTCGACCGCGCTGCTGATGTCCCAGCGGACCGAATAGGCGAGATCGACGATGTTCTGGTCGCCGGTGAGCATCAGATTCTCGCCGCTCGCCGGGAAATTCTCGGTCCGGATATTGGCGACGTCGACCACGTCGACGAGCTGGAGCGGCGCGGGGAGAGTGAGCCGGATGCCCGGCGTGAGGGTGGAGGAATAACTGCCCAGCGTGGTCACCACGCCGCGCTCGCGCGGGCCGATCGGATGAATGCTGGTGTAGAGGATCCACACCAGCAACAGCGCGCCCGCGATCATCAGCCACAGTCGGCTGCCGCTGGGGAACCCGGGAATGCCGCTGCCTCCGCCGCCGCTGCGTGCGCGCTTGAGCAACTCGTCGAGCGTGCTGCTGGTGCCGCCGCGCGGGCGCCGGCCTTCGGGCGGGAAGGACCAAGGGTTACGCGGGCCGCCGCCGTTTCCGCCGCCGTTGCCGCCATCGCCGGAGCCGCCGCCGCCCGGGCCGCCGCTTCCGCCGCTGCCCCAGGGGCTCTTAGGAGCCTCGTTGTGGAAAATGCCGGCGCCTGCGAGCCAGCGAATGAGCTTTGCCATCCTGCCTTTATAAGTGCGCGCCCGCGGATTTACAGTGGCGGCGCGCGATTGTGCGCCTATGTGCCCCCGAATGAGCGATATAGAACAGCTGAAGGCGGTACTTGCGCCCATCGCCGCCGGTCGCGCGGCGGCTCGGCTCGAAGGCGGCCGCGCGAGCATCGTGCTCGACGTGACGGGTCTGGGTGCGGCGACGCGCGAGGAACTCGAGGCCGACGTCCGTGCGGCAGCAGAGCGATTGCCCAGCATCAGCGAAGTGCGTGTGCTCCAGACGAGCGAGCGGCGCCAGCGCCGGCTGATCGCGGTGGCGAGCGGCAAGGGAGGCGTGGGCAAGTCCACCGTCGCGGCCAATCTCGCGATCGCGCTGGCGAAGCGCGGACGCAAGGTCGGATTGGTCGATGCCGACATCTACGGCCCCTCGCAGCCCAAGCTGCTCGGCGTAGAAGGCGTCCGGCCCGAGGCGCGCGAGAAGAAGCTGATCCCGGTCGAGACGCCTTATGGCGTGCCTCTGCTCTCGATGGGCGGGTTGGTCGCCGAGGGGCAGGCGATCGCGTGGCGCGGATCGATGGCGGGACAGGCGCTCGGCCAGATGATCGAGGGCGACTGGGGCGAGGCTGAGGTGCTGATCCTCGATCTGCCGCCCGGCACCGGCGACCTTCAACTCACCATGGTCCAGAAATACAAGCCCGCGGGCGCGGTGATCGTCTCGACGCCGCAGGACCTTGCGTTGATCGATGCCGCGCGTGCGATCGATCTGTTCGGCAAGGTCGGGGTGCCCGTGGTGGGGCTGATCGAGAATATGGCGGGCTATGCCTGCCCGCATTGCGGCGAGGTGTCCGACCCGTTCGGGCGCGGCGGCGCCGAGGCGGCTGCGGCACGGCTGGGACTGCCCTTCCTCGGCCGCGTACCGCTCGAACTGGCGATCCGGACCGCTTCGGACGCGGGCGAACCTCCGGCGGCGGGGAACGGCCCGGCAGCGGAGACGTTCGCCGCTCTGGCGGCTGGTCTCGACGACTGGCTCGCCGCCAACGGAGGCTAGGACATGCCGCTCACACGCGACGAAGACATACGCGAACTGCTCGAGGAAACGCGGACGATCGCGATGATCGGCGCATCGGACCGGCCCGACCGGCCGAGCTACCGCGTGATGGAGTATCTCCAGAGTCGCGGTTACCGGGTGATTCCGGTCAATCCGCAGATCACCGGCGAGCATGTCCACGGCGAGTATGTTTTCCGCGAACTATCGCAGATTGGAGAGCCGATCGACATGGTCGACATCTTCCGCCGGCCGATGGCCGCGGGCGAGGCAGTGGACGAGGCGATCGCCGCGGGCGCCAAGGCCGTGTGGCTCCAGATTGGTGTGATCAACGAGGAAGCCGCTGCGCGTGCCGAGGCGGCAGGGCTCAAGGTAGTGATGGACCGCTGCCCGGCAATCGAGATCCCGCGGCTCGGTGTGCCGAGAGTGGCTGGGGCGCACTAGATCTTTCTAGCCGTTCGCCCGAACCCGTCGAAGGGCTCCTATCCGCGTGCGGATGCCGGTAGCGGCTCAGCACGAACGCGCCCTCAAAGCGCCCGTAGCGCCTCCAGCAGCCGATCCATGTCGCGCATGTCCTGGTAAAGCCCGAAGCCGATCCGCAGCACGTCGCCGCGCACGTCGACGATCACTTCCTCGGCTTCGAGCTCTGCCTTCCAGCGCTGCGCCTCGGGCGCGCGCAGCGCCATGAAGCGCGCGGGCGATCCTGGGTTGAGCAACTCCGCCTCGATCGGCAGGGCCGCAAGCAGCCGGTCGCGCAGCGCGGCGGCGTGTGCGGCCATCGTTGCGGTAGTGATCCCTTCATCCGCGAGCATGTCGCGCACAGCCACGAAGCGGTAGAGGCCGGAGGGATCGAAGGTCGATCCGAGGAAGCGGCGCGCGTCGGGGGCGTAACCGACACTGCCCGGCGGGAGCGAGAGATCGTCGAACTCGGCGTACCAGCCGGTGATCTCGGGGCGCGGGCCGAATCCTGTGGGGGCGTGGAGGAAGGCGCAGCCTTCGCCTGCCATCGCGTATTTGTATCCGCCCGCCAGATAGAAGACGCGATCGGCGACAGCCGAAAGATCGGTCTCGATGCCCATGAAGCCGTGGTAGCCGTCGATCACTACCCAGGGCCCTTCGGGGCGGGCGAGCGCTGCGAGTTCTTCGAGCCCGGTGAGCACGCGACCGGTGCCGAACTGGACATGGCTTGCGAAGATCAGGTCGTGCTCGCCGCTTGCTGCGCGTTCCACCAGTTGCTCCAGCGGAGCGCGCTCGACCACCGCGGAGCCCGATTCCTCCCAGCGCGCGCTCTGGCGGCGGAAGCTGTGGAACTCGCCGTCGGTTGTCAGGATGCGCAGCGGCCGCAGCGGCCGCCGCGGCAGCGCCGAGGCGACGCCGAGCAGCAGCGTATGCGTGTTGGGTGCGAAGACGATCGTGGACGGGTCGGGAAGCCCCAGCTCGGCCGCTACATGGTGCTGCGCGGCGGGCCAGATCTCGCCCATCACGCGCTCCCACTTCCGATCGGCTAGTCGCGCGGCGTCTTCCCAGGCGGCGAGTTGGCCGACATAGCTCGCGTCGGGCCAGAGGTGATGGCTGTGTGCGGCGAAGTGCAGCCGATCGGGTGCCGCGGCCAGCGCGCGCTGGAACAGGCGTTTCCAGCTCATAGCTGGGTCCTGAGCGTCCACAGCTCGGGGAAGGCGCGTTTGGAGAGTGTCGAGGCGAGATAGGGCACGCCGGGGGTGCCGCCGGTGCCGGGCTTCATCCCGATGACACGGCTGACCGTAAGGACGTGCTTGTGCCGCCAGGTGGCGAGGGCATCATCGATGTCGACCAGCTTCTCGGCGAGCTGGTAGAGCTCCCACCAGCGCCCGGTGTCGCGATAGACCTGGGCCCAGGCGTCCTCGACCTGCCTGCTGGGCGCATAGGGCTGCGGCCAGTCGCGATCCAGCGCCTCCGGCGGCAGATCGAAACCGGCGCGGGCGAGCGCGGCGTTGGCCTCGTCCCACAGGCTCGGCACCCTGCCGAATTCGTCGGTGAGCGGGCCCGGTACGCCCCCGCCGCGAACCCCGAGCAGCGTCTCGACTGCCCGGAACTGGTCCGACTGGAACCCCGAGCTGGTGCCGAGCACGTCGCGGAAGCGCGAATAATCGCTGGGCGTCATCGTGGTGAGCACTTCCCAGCTGAGCGTCATCACCGCCTGGATGCGGCTGACGCGAGCGAGGCTCTTGTACGCCTCCACCGGCTTGTCGGCGCGGACCAGATCGATTGCCAGGCGGATTTCGGCGATCGCCTGCTTGAGCCACAGCTCCTTGGTCTGGTGGATGATGATGAACAGCAGCTCGTCGTGCCGGTCCGAGATCGGATGCTGGGCGGCGAGGAGCTGGTCGAGCGCGAGATAGCGCCCGTAGGTCATGTCTTCGGTCATGCCGCGACCCTACGCTATCCCGTCGCCTGCGCGAAAGCCGTAACGGTAGAAACTATCTCAGTCCCGCAGCAGCTCGTTGATCCCGGTCTTGGAACGGGTCTGCGCGTCCACCGTCTTCACGATCACGGCGCAATAGAGCGAGGGGCCGCCCTTGGGATCGGGGAGCGAGCCCGGGACCACCACGGCATAGGGCGGAACCTCGCCGCGGAACACCTGGCCGGTCGCGCGGTCTACGATCTTGGTCGAGGCGCCGAGGTAGACGCCCATCGAGAGCACCGCGCCCTCACCGACGCGAACGCCTTCCGCGACTTCGGCGCGCGCGCCGATGAAGGCGCCGTCGCCGATGATAACCGGATCGGCCTGGAGCGGCTCGAGCACGCCGCCGATCCCGGCGCCGCCGGAGAGATGGACGTTGCGCCCGATCTGCGCGCAGCTGCCCACGGTCGCCCATGTGTCGACCATCGTGCCTTCGCCCACATAGGCGCCGATGTTGACGAAGCTCGGCATCAGCACGGCGCCCCTGGCGACATGGGCGCCATGGCGGACGACTGCGCCGGGCACTGCACGGAAGCCTGCCTCGCGGAAGGCGGCCTCGCCCCAGTTCGCGAACTTGGACGGCACCTTGTCGAACCAGTTGGCGCCGCCGGGGCCGGGCATGACGACATTGTCGTTGAGCTTGAACGAGAGCAGCACCGCCTTCTTGAGCCACTGGTTGACCTGCCATCCGCCACCGGCGACCGGCTCGGCGACGCGCGCCTCGCCGCGATCGAGCAGGTTCAATGCCTCGGCCACCGCTTCGCGCACCATGCCCTCGGTATGGAAGCCAAGGCTGGCGCGGTCTTCCCAGGCGGCGTCGATCGTCGAAGCGAGGTCGGTCATCTCAATCCTCCAAAATCTCGTGCAGCCAGCGTCCGAGGTCGCTGACGGTATAGTCGATGAAGCTGCGGTCCTGGTCCGGCGTCTGCTCGGAACCGTTGTCGATCCACACCGTCGTCATGCCGATCGCCTTGGCGGGCTTGAGGTTGCGCGCCATGTCTTCGACGAACAGCGATTCCGTCGGTTCCAGGCCAAAGGCCGCGCACAGCCCGTGATAGGCCGCCGGATCGGGCTTGGGGCGATAGTCGGTCGCGTGAATGTCGTGGATCGCCTCGAAGCTCGTGCCGAGCCCCAGCCGGTCGAGCACCTTGGTGGCATAGGGCGCGTCGCCATTGGTGAAGACGAGCTTGCGCCCGGGCAGCCGCGCCAGCGCCTCGATCAGCGCCTCGTTGGCCTCGAGCACGCCCATGTCCACATCGTGGACGAAGTCGAGATAATGGCGCGGGTCGACGCTGTGCTCGGCCATCAGCCCGGAGAGGGTGGTGCCGTGCGCGTGGAAATATTGCTTCTGGATACGATGCGCTTCCTCGGCATCGCACTGGAGCAGCTCGCGCACATATTCGCCGATCCGCGCGTCGATCAGCGCAAACAGGTTCGCGCTCACCGGATAGAGCGTGTTGTCCAGATCGAAGATCCAGTTGCGGATGTGCGAGAGCTGCGGAAGCATCGCCCGGGCCTCTAGGGTCCAGACCCATAAACCGCAATGGCCGGGGCGGATGCGGATTTGCTTTGCCGCCGCACAGCAAAGCTGGGGTGGCAGAGCGGGCCGGCGCGCCCCATCTCCGCGCCATGACCGCTTATTCGCTGCTCGACCTCGTTCCCATCGTCCAGGGCGGGGACGCCCGCCAGGCGCTCGCCAACGCCGCCGATCTTGCCGCGCATGTCGAAGGGCTCGGCTACACCCGCTACTGGGTCGCCGAGCACCACGGCATGGAAGGGATCGCCAGCGCGGCTACCGCCGTGGTGATCGCGCATGTCGGCCATGCGACCAGCCGCATCCGGATCGGCGCGGGCGGGATCATGCTTCCCAACCATTCGCCGCTGCAGGTGGCCGAGGCTTTCGGGACGCTCGACGCGCTCTTCCCCGGCCGGATCGACCTGGGGCTCGGCCGCGCGCCGGGGTCGGACCAGCGCGTCGCCCGGGCGCTGCGCCGGACGCTCGACAGCGATCCCGATGCCTTCCCGCAGGACGTGGTGGAGCTGCAGAGCTATTTCGCCGACGACGGGCGCACCGGCATCCGCGCGACGCCGGGCGCGAACGCGGACGTCAAGCTGTGGATCCTCGGCTCCAGCCTGTTCGGTGCGCAGCTCGCGGCGATGCTCGGGCTGCCCTATGCCTTCGCCTCGCACTTCGCGCCGGCGATGATGGACGAGGCGGCTGACGTCTATCGGCGCAACTTCCGCCCCTCTGCGGCGCTGGAGAAGCCGCACCTGATGCTCGGCTTCAACGTCTTCGCGGCCGACAGCGACGAGGAAGCCGAGCTGCTCGCCAGCTCGCAGCAGCAGGCGTTCGTCGCGATCCGTAGCACCGGGCGTGGCATCCAGCTTCCGCCGCCCGTCGCCGGCTACCGCGAGTCGCTGGGTGCGCAGGGCAACGCCGTGCTCGATCATGTCCTCTCGGCCTCGGCGATCGGCAGCCCCGCGAAGGTCCGCGATCAGCTCGCGGCCTTCATCGCGCGCACCCGTGCCGACGAGCTGATGCTAACCAGCGCGATGTACGATCATCAGGCGCGCAAGCGCAGCCTGACGATCGCTGCCGAGGCGATGCGCGGGCTCTAGATCTTCGGCTTGCGCAGCGCCGCGTCGACGCTGAGCGGCCCGGCGCCGGCGAAGACGAAATAGAGGAAGACGAAGCAGTAGAGGATCGCCGCGTCGCCCATGTTGTTGACCGGCCAGAAGTTCTGCGGCGCATGGCCGATGAAATAGGCGACTGCCATCGTGCCCGAGGCGAGGAAGGCGGCGGGACGTGTGAGCAGCCCGAGCGCGATCAGCGCGCCGCACACGAGCTCGACGATCCCCGCATAGGCACCGGGCCCCGCGAAGGTCCATCCGAAGCCGGCATGCTCGCCCGGCGGGAAGGAGAGGAATTTCTGCGTGCCGTGGGCAAGGAACAACAGCCCCGACATGATCCTGAGAACGCTGAGCATAACAGGCGCATAAGCGCCAAGCCGATCGGTGTTCATCTTCGCCTCCCCCAATGGTGAGAAGCGAAGTCTGACAGGCTCGTTTCAGCTGCGCAATGGCCCTCAGCCCGCCGCGGGCAGCCGCAGCCGCACCAGCAGCCCGCCCAGGTCCTCGCTCTCCTCGAGGCTGACGGTGCCGCCGTAGATCTCGGCCACGTCGCGGACGATCGCGAGGCCTAGCCCGGTTCCCGGCTTGCCGGTGTCGAGCCGCACGCCGCGATCGAAGATGCGGATGCGGTCGGCCTCCGGAATGCCGCGGCCGTCGTCCTCGACGAGGATTTCCACGAATCCAGCCTCGGCGCGCGCAGTCACGAACACACTGCCCCCGCCATATTTGGCGGCGTTCTCGACGAGGTTGCCCAGAATTTCGTCCAGATCCTGCCGTTCGATGTGTGCGACCAGGTTCTTCGGCCCGTCGATGTCGATTCGCACCGCCGGATAGAGCCGCGCGACGGCGCGCTCGACTGCCTCGATCGAAGGCCAGATCTCGGCGCGGCTGTGCGCGCTGCCGCGGCGGCCGACCGCACGGGCGCGGGCGAGATGATGGTCGATCTGGCGGCGCATCGTCCGCGCTTCGCGGATCACGGTGGCGGGAAGGTCGGCCTGGCCGGCAGCGGCGGCGTTCATGATCACGCTGAGCGGAGTCTTGAGCGCATGGGCGAGGTTGCCCGCGTGGCGGCGTGCCTCCTCGGCCTGCCGGTCGTTGTGCTCGACCAGCGCGTTGAGCTCCTCGACCATCGGCGCGACTTCGGAGGGCATCGCATCTTCGATCCGTGTCGACTGGCCCGCGCGCAGCCGCGCGATCTCCGATCGGACGCGGCGCAGCGGCATCAGCCCGAACCAGGTCTGCAGCGCCACCATCACGACGAGCCCGAGCCCGAGCAGCGCGAAGCTGCGGATCAGCGTGCGCCTGACGGCTGCGATCTCGGCGTCGAGCGTGATCCGGCTCTGCGCGACCTGAAAGCGCCAGCGCACCGGCGATCCGGGGAGCTTCAGATCACGTTCGGCGATGCGCAGCGGCTCCTCGGGAAATTCGCGGCTGTCGTAGATGTGGAGGTCCATGTCGTCATGGACTTCATTCACGCGCAGCCGCCGGTCCCACAGCGAGCGCGACGGGAAAGTTTCGAACCCCCGGCCGCTGATCTGCCAATAGGCGCCCGAAGCGGGCTCGAGGAAGCGCTGATCCGCGAGCTCGCGGTTGAGCATCACTTCGCCATTGGGGCCGAGCTCGGCCGAGACGATCATCGAATTGAGCAGATAATCGAGCTGGTCGTCGAAATTGCGCGTCATCGCAGTGGTGAGCACGCGATCGAGCGCATAGCCCCCGCCCACCAGCAGGATCATGATCCAGGCGGTGGCGATCAGGATCATGCGCCGGCTGACGGAGCCGGTCACGCGCACATAGGGGCGCGGGCGCGGCTCGCCGGGAGCGGGCGGCGGCGCGGGATCGGGCGGGCGCTTCAGGCCGAACGGCCACATGCGATCAGGCCGCCCCGGCGGGTTCCTCGAGGCTGTAGCCCAGGCCCCGGATGGTGGTGATCACGTCGGGCCCCAGCTTCTTGCGGATGCGGGTGACGAACACTTCGATCGTGTTCGAATCGCGATCGAAATCCTGGTCGTAGATATGCTCGATGAGCTCGGTGCGGCTCACCACCTTGCCCTTGTGGTGGAGCAGGTAGGAGAGGAGCTTGTATTCCTGCGCGGTGAGCTTCACCGGCTCGCCGGCCTTGGTGACCTTGCCCGAGCGGGTGTCGAGCCGGATGTCGCCTGCGATCAGCTCGGCCGAGGCATTGCCCGAGGCGCGGCGAATGAGCGCGCGCAGCCGGGCGATCAGCTCCTCCGTCTGGAAAGGCTTGGCGACGTAGTCGTCGGCGCCCGCATCGAGCCCGGCCACCTTGTCCGACCAGCTGTCGCGCGCCGTCAGCACCAGTACCGGCGTGGTCTTGCCTTCCTTGCGCCAGCGATCGAGCACGGTCAGCCCGTCGATCTCGGGAAGCCCGAGATCGAGGATGATCGCGTCATATTGCTCGGTCGAACCGAGGAAATGACCCTCCTCGCCGTCCGTGGCGAGATCGACGGCATAGCCGGCGCCTTCGAGCGCGCTCTTGAGCTGCTGGCCCAGGTTGGGCTCGTCCTCGACGATCAATAGTCGCATATTCGTCCCCGAATTTGGTGTGGGCCCCGCGCGCCTAGTTACCGGACTTTCGAAGGATGCGGCCGGTGCGGCCGTCCACATCCAACCAGATCACCGATCCATTGCGCAGGAATTTGAGCGTGTAAATGTCCGACCCCGGATCGAAGTCGAAGCCGAGATACTGGGCACCGGGCATGCGCGGCACGACGCGCCGCTCGATTTCGCGAACGGGCAGGATCTGCCCGCGCTGACGGCGCTGGCTGGCCGCGTCCTGGCCCAAATCCTGGCCGAGCACGGGGCGCGCTGCCGCAGGCTCGGCAAGCGTTGCCGCTGCCAGGCACGCGCACGTTACGAGTTTCACCAGCATTCGCATCGGCATCGCATAGGGATGGGGCATTGAATAGCCCCTGAACATTCTTGTCAGCGGCCCGCAACTTGCAGGCGGCAGCGGAGGACCCTAGGTGGCGCGGATCGAGCCGCGTCGCGGCGACCGTTCCGACATCCCAGCGCAAGGCACTCATGGCCGCTCCCGTCCTCGCTTACGAAAACCTCGGCGTTATCCAGGGCTCCGGCTGGCTGTTCCGCGGGCTCGACATCTATGTCGGCGAGCGCGACCGGCTGGCGCTGATCGGCCGCAACGGCGCAGGCAAGACCACCCTCCTCAAGCTCATCGCCGGCGCGATCGATTCCGACGAGGGGCGGCGCACGATCGTGCCCGGCACGCGCGTGGTGATGCTGGAGCAGGAGCCGCGGATGACCGGCTGCGCGACCCTGCTCGACTATGTCCTGTCGGGCGAAGACGCGCCCGCGCAGTACGAGGCGGAGGCGATCGCCGACCAGCTCGGCATCGACCTGTCGCGCGATGCGAAGACGGCGAGCGGGGGCGAGCGCCGCCGCGCCGCGATCGCACGCGCTCTGGCGCAGGAGCCCGACGTGCTGCTCCTCGACGAGCCGACCAACCACCTCGATCTGGCCGCGATCGAGTGGCTGGAGGAATGGCTCAACCGCTACAAGGGCGCGTTCATCGTCATCAGCCACGACCGCACCTTCCTGACGCGGCTGACGCGGCAGACCCTGTGGCTCGACCGCGGGACGATCCGCCGCGCCGAGATCGGCTTCGGCGGCTTCGAGGCCTGGACCGAGCAGGTCTATGCCGAAGAGGAACGCAATGCGCAGCGGCTCGACGCCAAGCTCAAGCTCGAGGAACATTGGCTCCAGCGCGGCGTGACGGGGCGGCGGCGGCGCAACCAAGGGCGGCTCGAGAAGCTGAAGGAGATGCGCGCGACGCGCGCCGCGATGCTGGGGCCGCAGGGCGCGGCGAAGCTGGTGACCGCGGCCGACGATACCAACACCAAGGTGGTGATCGACGCCAAGCACGTCACCAAGCGGTTCGGAGACCGCACGATCATCAAGGATCTGACCTTCCGCGTCACCAGGGGCGACCGGATCGGCATCGTCGGCGCGAACGGTGCGGGAAAATCGACGTTGCTCAAGCTGCTCACCGGCGAGCTGGCGCCAGACGAGGGATCGGTGCGGCTCGCCAAGACGCTCGACGGGGTGATCATCGACCAGCAGCGCAGCCTGATGGCGCCCGACAAGACGGTGCGCGACGTGCTCGCCGATGGCGGCGAATGGATCGAGGTGCTGGGCGCCAAGAAGCACATCCACGGCTATCTCAAGGAGTTCCTGTTCGACCCCAGCCTCGTCGATGCCAAGATCGGCTCGCTTTCGGGCGGCGAGCGCTCGCGGCTGCTGCTCGCGCGCGAGTTCGCGCGGCACAGCAACCTGCTCGTGCTCGACGAGCCGACCAACGACCTCGACCTCGAGACGCTCGACCTGCTGCAGGAAGTGATCGCCGACTATGAAGGCACGGTGCTGATCGTCAGCCACGACCGCGACTTCCTCGACCGCACGGTGACGGTGACGCTGGGGCTCGACGGATCGGGGAGCGTGGACATCGTCGCGGGCGGCTATGCCGACTGGGAAGCCAGGCGCCGCCCGCGGGCCGAGGCGAGGAAGGCTGCGGCCGCCAAGCCGGTCGCGGCGCCCGAGGCGCCGAAGAAGCAGACCAAGCTCAGCTACAAGGACCAGCGCGACTATGATCTGCTTCCCAAGCGGATCGAGGAGATCGAGGCGCAGATCGCGAAGGACGAGGCGGCGCTCGCCGATCCCGAGCTCTACACGCGCGACCCGGGCGAGTTCGCGAAGCTGAGCGAAGGGATTGCGAAGCTGCGCGAGGAAAAGGACGCGGCCGAGATGCGCTGGCTCGAGCTGGCCGAGCAGGTTGAGGCGCTGGGCTAGGCCGGCCGCATTCCGGCCCTGCGATTCCTTACAGCGCCACCCCCGATCGCCCTGCCAGGTCCACCACATATTGCCACGCCACGCGGCCCGAGCGGCTGCCGCGGCGGGTGGCCCAGTTGATGGCTTCGGCAGGGTCGAAGGTCAGGCCGTGCGCTTCGGCATAGCCGCGAACGATGTCGACATAGGTGTCCTGGTCGATCGCATGGAAGCCGAGGCTCAGCCCGAACCGATCGGCGAGCGCGAGGTTGTCGTCGACCGAATCGCGCGGGTTGATCGCGCTCGACTGCTCGGCGATGTCGCGCGGCACCAGATGGCGGCGGTTCGAGGTGACGATCAGCCGGGCATTGGCGGGGCGCGCCTCGGCGCCGCCTTCGAGCAGCGAGCGCAGCGCGCGGGCGTCGCCTGCGGCATCGAAGCCCAGATCGTCGAGGAAGATGGCGAAGGGGCGCTCGGCCCTGGCGAGCAGCGCGAACAGCTCGGGAAGCGATTCGAGGTGCTGGGTGGCAGCTTCGACCAGCGCGAGCCGGCCGCCCTTGGCCTGCACGGCGGCGACCGCACTCTTGACCAGCGCCGACTTGCCGGTGCCGCGCGCGCCCCAGAGCAGCGCGTCCTGCGCAGCATGGCCGTTCGCCAGCCGCTCGAAATTGGCGAGCAGCACGTCGCGCTGCGTATCCATTCCGCGGAGCATGTCGAGCGGAAGCGGGGCGAAAGCGCGGGCAGCGGCGAGGCTGTGCCCGCGCCACACATAGGCTGGATGGGCGAGCGGGTCGGCAGGCGGGGCCGGTGGAGGCGCCAGCCGCTCGAGCGCGTCGGCGATGCGGAGCAGAGGATCGGTGGTCATCGGCGCCGCTATAGAGGCAGGCGGCGCCGAGGCGCTAGGGCTGGAGGTCGTAGGACTTCATGAGGTCGTAGAGCGTCGGCCTGCTGATCCCGAGCAGCCGTGCGGTGCCCGAGATGTTGCCCTCGGCGCGGGCGAGCGCGTGGCGGATGGCCTTGCGGTCGGCGATCTCGCGCACCGCCTTGAGGTTGATTGGCGCCGAATCGGCCGCGCCGTCGAGGTCGAGGTCGGCGGCGGTGACCGACTTGCCGTCGGCCATGATCACCGCGCGCTTCACGCGGTTCTCGAGCTCGCGGACGTTTCCGGGCCAGCCCCAGCCGTCGATCGCGGCGAGCGCGTCGGGGGCGAAGCTGCGCACCGCGGGGTTCATCGCGGCCGCATATTTCTTGAGGAAATGCCGCGCGAGCAGCCCGGCGTCCCCGGGGCGCTCGGCGAGCGAGGGGATGCGGACCACGATCTCGGCAAGGCGGTAGTAGAGATCCTCGCGGAAACGGCCGTCGGCGACCATCGCGTCGAGGTCCTGGTGGGTGGCGCAGACCACGCGCGTGTCGACCGGAATCGGCTTCCGGCCGCCGATCCGTTCGATCACGCGCTCCTGGAGGAAGCGCAGCAGCTTGACCTGGAGCGGAAGCGGGATGTCGCCCACTTCGTCGAGGAAGAGCGTGCCGCCGTGCGCGAGCTCGATCTTGCCTTCGGTGGTCTTGACCGCGCCCGTGAAGGCGCCCTTTTCGTGGCCGAACAGCTCGCTTTCGAGCAACGTCTCGGGGATCGCGGCGCAGTTGATCGCGACGAAGGCGCCCTTGCGGCGCGGGCTTGCCTCGTGGAGGCCGCGCGCCAGCAGCTCCTTGCCGGTACCGCTTGCGCCGAGCAGCATCACCGATACGTCGGCCCCCGCCACGCGCTCGATCGTGCGGGTGACCTTGAGCATCTCGGGCGCGCCGGTGATCATTCCGCCGAGCACCGCACCGGCCTCCGCGCGATCGGCGAGGCGACGGTTCTCGGTCTCCAGCGCGTGGACGTGGAAGGCGCGCGCGACGATCAGTCCCAGCGCGTCGATGTCGATCGGCTTCTGGTAGAAGTCCCAGGCACCGAGCGCGATCGCCTTGCGCATCGATTCGCGCGCGCCATGCCCCGAGGCGACGATCACCTTGGTGTCGGGGCGCAGCATCAGGATCGCCTCGAGCGTGGCGAAACCTTCGCTGGTACCGTCGGGGTCGGGCGGCAGGCCGAGATCGAGCGTCACCACCATGGGCTCCTCGGCGCGCACCGCGGCAATCGCCTCCTCGCGGTTCGCGGCGGTCACTATCTCATAGCCGTCATAGGCCCAGCGCAGCTGGCGCTGGAGCCCGGCGTCGTCCTCGACGATCAGCAGCTTGGGCTTGTCGTTCATGTCGGTCATGCCGCTCTCCCCACCGCGAAATCGGCCGCGTGCGCGGCCTTCAGGATAACCTGGAAGCGCGTGCCCTTGCCCTCGCGCGAATTGACTTCGATGCGCCCGCCCATGGCTTCCGCGAGCTGGCGCGCCTCGAAGGCGCCGATGCCGAACCCGTCCGGCTTGGACGAGACGAAGGGCTTGAACAGCCGGTCGCGGACGAAAGCGGGCGACATGCCGCAGCCGCGATCGACCACGTTGATCGTGACGCGGTCCGCTTCGAGGCCAACTGCCAGCGTGACGGGTTCGTTGGGCGGGCTCGCCTCGATCGCGTTCTGAATCAAATGATCGAGGAGCTGCTCGAGCGCGGCGGGATCGGCGAGCGCGACCGCGGTCGGCGCGCCGAGCGTGGCCACCGGATGCTGCGCGCTGCGGCTGGCTGCCAGGCGTTCGACCAGCGGCATGACTTCGATCGCGCGGGGAGCTTCGGAGCGGGAGCGGTGGTGCTGCGAGAGGCGCGCTAGCAGTGCGTTCATCCTCCCGGCCGAATCCTGAAGCGTCGCGATCATGTCGGCGCGGAATGCCGGATTGTCGGCATGACGCTCTGCGTTGCGCGCGGTGAGCGTGAGCTGGCTCACCAGATTCTTGATGTCGTGGAGGATGAAGGCGAAGCGGCGGTTGAACTCGTCGAAACGCTGGGCTTCGGCGAGCGCCTCCTGCGCGCGCGCTTCGGCAAGGTACGAGGCGACCTGGCGACCAGCGACCTTGAGCAGGTCGAAATCCTCCCAATCGAGCGGACGGTCGAGCGGCGGGCGCGCAAGCAGGATCGCACCTGCGAGCGTATTCAGGTGCGGCATCGGCACCACTGCCCAAGCCTCGGGCAGGTCGAGCATCCATTGTGGAACGGCGGACGCATCGGGGCTCGCGGCGCCGTCGCGGCGGATGGCATCGAGCTCTACGATCCGGCCGGTGGCTTCGAGATGGCCGGCGAGCTCCGGGGCGGGGCTAGCCGGCAGCGTGCTGCGGTCCCAGTTCCAGCTGGCGCCCGGCCCAAGGCCTGCCCCTTCGGGCACCAGCAGCACTGCGGCGGGCGACAGGGTCAGGTCCGCGATCGCCTTCAGGATGCGTTCGTCGAGCGGCACGCCGCCTTCGGCCGCGCCGAGCGTATCGGTGAAGCGCATCCATTCTGCGCGATAGTCGTAGCGGTGGCGGAAGAAATGCTTGGCGAGCTTCACCTTCAGCCAGGCCCGCAGCCAGCTGTTGGACACGAGCGTGAGGATCGCGGCGGTCGAGCCGAAGATGAAAGCGGTCTGGAGGAGTCGCGTGTTGCTTCCGCCGATCGTGGCGATGGCGCTGGTTGCGAGCCCGAGCAGCACGAAATAGGCGGCGATGGCGACCAGCGAGAGCGACTGGAAGGTTACCGTGCGCGAGACCTGCACCTTCCATTCGCCCTTGCGGTGCAGCCCCATGCCGATCGCGAGCGCGACCGCCATCAGAGCCAGGCCGCGGATGACCGCTGACTCGGGCCGGTAATCTCCCTCGAGATAGGCGTCCGCCGAAAGCAGGAGGTCGGCCGTCCAGAACCCCCCGAGCGCGAATACCACCCAGCGCAGGCCCCCGCCCACCGAGCGGGGGAGTCCGGAGTACAGCGCCTGTACCAGCACGAGCGTGGCTACCGCCATCAGCATGTGCAGTAGCAGGGCGGTCTCTGCTGCGGCCGCAGCGCTCGCCGATCGCGTGGCTCCGCTCAGATCGGCGACGAGCGAGGCAAGCGCGACCAGCACGACGACCCCGTACACGGTTCCGAGCGCTAGCGGCGGGCGCGCGTTGCGATCGTTGCGCTGGAGCGCGATCATGAAGCCGATCCAGGCGAGGTTGCGCAGGGCCTCTGCGAGCCGCGTGCCCGCGTCGGTCATGCCGAGTCCAGCGACCGCGAGCGACCAGAACGCAGTGAGTGCGAGTGCTGCGGCGAGCGGGCGGCGCGGGACTCCGGGTTGGGCATTCCGGAGCGTCCGGAATGCCAGCCCGCCGAACAGCAGCGCTGCGATCGCGTGCGACCAGAGGAGAAGGGTCGATACCATCAGCATCCGCTTTCAAGCGACCGCGCATGCAGGGTGGCGTTCGGCACATCATGCTGGAGCGGGCGGGTCATGGCCGGATCGGGCTAGCGGAAAAGTGTAAACAAATCCGACACAAGCGAAATGCGGGATGGCTTTGAAATTCCACCGATCTTCGGAAACCGTTTCGCGTTCGCATCGTTGAACCTATTGTGGGGCAGGCACTTGCGTCCGGTCTCGCCTCTTCCGATCAACAGGGAAACAATTCGCATGCCGGATTCGAAGCCGATCGTTCCTGTCATCCTGTCCGGCGGCTCGGGGACACGGCTCTGGCCGATGTCGCGGCCGGAAAAACCCAAGCAGTTGCTGTCGCTCACTGCCGAGCAGACGATGCTGCAACTCACGGTGAAGCGTGCTGCGGGCGAGGGGTTCGCGCCGCCGATCGTCGTCGCCAATGCCTTTCACGCCGATCTCGTCGAGGAGCAGCTGGCACTGGTCGGAGCGGCCCCGCAGGCGCTGGTGCTCGAGCCGAGCGGGCGCAACACTGCGCCGGCGATCGCGCTGGCGGCGATCGCCGCGGGCGGCGGCTCCGATCCGATCCTGGTCATGCCGTCGGACCATGTCATCGCCGACGTCGACGCCTTCCACGCGGCGATCAAGGCCGCGCTGCCGCTGGTCGAGCAGGGCTGGCTGATCACCTTCGGCATCGCACCTGAGACGCCCGAAACCGGCTATGGATGGATCCAGATCGGCGAAGCGCTGCAGCCCGGGGTGCATAAGGTGGCGCAGTTCGTGGAGAAGCCGCCGCGGGAGAAGGCCGAAGCAATGCTCGCGGCCGGCGATCACGTGTGGAACGGCGGCATCTTCCTGTTCCGGGCGGACATGTATCTGGGTGCGCTGAGCGTCCACGCGCCGGAGATGCTGGTCGCCGCGCGCAATGCGATGGACAAGGCCGTGCGCCAGGATGCGCGGATATTCCCCGACGCCGATGCCTTCGCCGCCTCGCCGGCCGATTCGATCGACTATGCCGTGATGGAGAAGGCGCCGCGGGTCGCGGTCGTTCCCGTGACGATGGGCTGGAGCGACGTGGGCAGTTGGGATGCGCTCCACGCGATCAGCGATCCCGACGCGGGCGGCAATGTCGTGCGCGGCCATGTGGTGACGATCGAGGCGAGCAACTGTCTCGTCCAGGCCGAGCCCGGGCGCCGGGTGGCAGTGGTGGGCGTCAGCGATCTGATCGTGGTTGCCGCAGGCGACGACGTGCTGGTGCTCCCGCGGGGCCGGAGCCAGGAGGTCAAGAAGATCATGGAGGCGATGAACCGCTGACAGGCAGGCTATCCGGCTTCCATGCGCCGACGCGCGGGAAGCCGGACAGCTGCCGCTGCTAGGCGAGCAGCGCCTTGGCCTGATCGAGCGTGTCCTTGAAGGTCGCGACCAGCGCCTGATACGGGGCTGGACTGGCTATATCGAGGCCGGCGCGCTTCAGGATCTCGACCGGGTAATCCGATCCGCCGGCCTTCAGCACCGACAGATAATTGTCGCGCTCCTTCGCGCCGCCCTTCAGGATCGCCTGGGCGAAGTAGGTCGCGGCGGCGATGCAGGTGGCGTACTGATAGACGTAGAAGCTGTTGTAGAAGTGCGGGATGAACGCCCATTCGTTCCCATATGCGGGATCGAGCCCCATCTTGGGGCCGTGGTAGCGTTTGAGCAGGTCGAAATAGACTTCGGTGAACTTCTTGCCTGACAGGCCTTCGCCCGCTTCGGCCATGTCGTGCGCCTTGAGCTCGAACTCGGCGAACATCGTCTGGCGGAAGAAGGTGCCGCGGAAATTCTCCATCTGCTGGCCGAGGTAGAAGAGCTTCTCCTCCCTGGTCTTCGCCTGGCCGAGCATGTGCGCGACCAGCAGCTGCTCGTTGAGCGTCGAGGCGATCTCGGCGAGGAAGATCGAGTAATCGGCTTTCTCATAGGGCTGTGCCGAATTGGCGAGCAGCGAATGGAGCGCATGGCCCCACTCGTGCGCGTAGGTGCTCATCCCGTCGTATTTCTCGGACAGGTTGAGCAGCAGATAGGGGTGCACGTCATAGGCGCCGGGCTGCATATAGGCACCCGGGCGCTTGCCGGGGCGAGGCCAGGGATCCATCCATTTCGCCGCCGTCGCCTTGGCGATGCGCGCCTGGTAGTCTGGACCCAGCGGCTTGACCGCTTCCAGCGTCAGGCGGCGCATCTCGTCGAGGGTGAAGTTGCGCTCGAGCGAGACCAGCGGCGGATAGATGTCGTAATAATGGATGTCGGGGAGCCCGAGCATCCGCCGCCGCAGCTCGAAATAGCGGTGGAGCTGCGGCAGGCCCTTGTTGGTCTCCGCGACCAGCGTGCGATAGACCGCCTCGGGGACGTTCGCACCGGACAATGCCGCCGCCAGCGAGGTGGGGTATTTGCGCGCCTTGGCGATGAAGATGTCGCTCTTGACCTGCGCGTTGTAGGTGGCGCCGAACGAGTTCTGGAACTTGCCGTGTGCGCCCCAGAAGGCATCGAACACCGCCTTGCGATCGGCGCGGTTGGGCGCGTCGCGGTTGAGCGTATAGCCCTGGCTGTCGAGCCGCACCTCCTTGCCGGTGGAAAGCTTGGCCGTCGGCCATGGAATGTCCGACGAGCGGAGCTGGCCCGAGATGTCGTCGGGCGCCTGGAGCGGCGCGGAGGCGCTCGCCAGGATCGCCTCGCCTTCGGGGGAAAGCGTGTGCTCGGCCTGGCGGACGATGTTGGCGAGGTAGAAGTCGAAGCGCGAGCCGAGCGTGGGGTTCGCGGCGACGAAGCTGTCGATCCTGGGCTTGCCGACCGCGAGGATTTCCGGCGAGAACCACGCCGTCGCCTCGCCGAATGCCGTGTAGAGATCGATCGCCTGGGCCTGCCGCTCCTGCCAAGTCGCGGCACGGACGTCCTCGTCGGCCTTGAGGCTGGCATAGGTGTAGACCCGCGCGACGGTGCGTCCGAGATCGGACTGGAGGACCAGCGCTTCGGCGAGCACGTCGGCGCTTTCGCCGAGTCGGCCTTTGTACCTGGCGATGCCGCCGAGCGCCGCGAGCGCCTGCTTGCGCGCGGCATCCCAGGCAGAGTCGTCGGGATAGATTTCGGTGAGGTCCCAGAGTGCGCCGGTGCCGGCTCCGCCGCCTTGGGCCCAGGCGGGTGCGGCGGCGGCAAGGCCGGCGAGCGCGGCAGCGGCGAGCGCTTCGCGGCGGGACAGTTCGGTCATTCTTCTGGCTTTCCCCGAAAGAGGCGCCGGTAGGCACAGCGCGCAGTTGAGATCGCAGTCTGTCGCGCTGCGGCGGGGAAGGAAAGTCTTTTGTGTGTTAGAGCGCCAATGCACTCCGGCGGTCAGGCGGTGGAGCGCTCGTCACGATATTGCGCGCGGGAGATCACTATCCAGTCGCGCTTCGCACGCCGCTTCATCGGCACTCCGCAGAAGCGGCATTTGCTGACGAAGCGGTCCGACTCCGAAGCCCGTTCGATATGCTTTTCCGACCGCTCGTGCTTACCCGAGAAACAACGCGTACGACCGGCAATCCATTGAAACACTTAGCAACCCTCCCAGTTGATCGATGCAGTTGAAAATTCATGGGGCCAGGTCAACCCCCGTCTTTGGGCTTCCGCCGCGTTTTCGGCTCACCGGCCGTGCGCTTCCATCACCCGTTGCAAGAGTCTGGTGCCCGAAACCCCGTCGCTTTGGCAATCGCCCGAACGGACGGCCAGGCAGAGGTGCTCGCGGCCCCTGCCTTGGCAATCGATACGCGCGAAGCCTTGCGGCACCGTGCGGTTTTCCGGCGCGATGATGGCATCATAGGCGTGCCGCGTCCCGGCGATCTCATTCGATTCCATGGCTGCGTCTGCCGGGAAAATATAGTGAAGCGGGAGGTTGCCCAGATAGAGGTGACCGCCGGTTGCCCAATAATTGTCGCCCATCAGAGCGACGCCGCAGGCGCGATGCTCCGCTGCCTGCCGGGCAAGCCGGAAGCCGCCTTCGAAGCGGCGCCAGCCGGGATTGGACAGGTCCGAGAACGCGAGGATACCCGAAGCCAGCACCCATAGCCCCACCGCGCCCACCATCATCAGCTCGCGGCTCGGCGCCCGGCTCCCCAGGTCGCGCCGTAGCTTGTCCACCAGATCGACCGAGCCGATCGCGGCGAGGAGGACGACGATCTCCACAGTGAGGAAGATGAAGCGATATTCCTTGTGCCCAATGGCAAGGTGCACGACCAGATTGACCAGAGCTGCGGCCATCAGCGCCGGAAAGCGCCGTGCCGCCAGCGCTGCCAGCCACAGGATCGGCACGATCGCCACGCTCCAGTGCAGCCAGAGCATCTGCCCATAAGCTTCCGCGCCCAGGCGCCCGAACTCGGATGCCTTATCGGCGATCACATTCTGGTGAAAATTCTGATAGACCCAGGCGAACGGCCATTGCCCCATCGCCATATCCACCGCGCCGCTGACGAGCGCCACGCCGACTCCGCCGAGTGCGAGCCAAAGCCAATCGCGCCAGCGGAAACCGAACGATATCAGCACAAAGGCGGCAATGGCGGGCGCATAGTGGAAGCGAAGGATCGCGCTCAGCGCCAGCAAGGCGCCGCCTGCCACCAGGCGGTCGCGTGATGCCTTGGGAATGAGCACCGCCGCGGCCGCGAGGAAAGCCGCGGCCGAAAGCACCTCGGTCAGCACATGGACCGAGAAATAGACGCTCTCGTACCAGATCGCTGCGACGAACATCGCCATCAACCCATGCGCAGGCGAGATACGGCGGCCGATCCAGTAAGCGGCCACTATAGCGGCGAAAGCGAAAATGGCGGCGGTGAGGCGCGCCAGAATCACGTAAAGCAGCGAACCTGGTGCGATCGCTTCGCCCAGCCACATCGGCCCCGCGAGCAGCAGCGGCACGAACCAGCTTCGCATGCCCAGCCGATATTCCCGAGGGACAAGCCCGGTTCCTGTCGCGAGCCGGTGTGCCTGCTCGAGGTATTGAAGCGCCTCGTCGGGATGGTGAATCGCGTAAGGGGAGAAGGCGGTTACCCGCAGCACGACCGCAAGCAGCAGGATCAGCGCGATCAGCAGGTGATGGGCGCGCGCCGCGGTCATGAGCGGGGGCATATCGGGCAAGTGCTAAGCCATGGTGAACGGTGCGTTAGACGTGCTCATGCCTAGAATAGCAGAAGGGCCGGGGATTGCTCCCCGGCCCTTCCATTCTCTGTTCGGCGGACCGGCGCGAAGGGAATTCGCGCCGTCGGTCGGGTCGGCGGCTCGCCGCCGCCCGCCGTCCGGATCGGAACGAGTCCTGAACCAGCGAGGCTGGTTCAGGTCGTTCGCGATCAGAAGTCCATGCCGCCCATGCCGCCCATGCCGCCGGCGCCGCCCATCGGCATCGCAGGCTTGTCTTCCGGCAGCTCGCTCACCGCCGCTTCGGTGGTGATGAGCAGGCCGGCGACCGAGGCCGCGTCCTGGAGCGCAGTGCGGACGACCTTGGTCGGGTCGATAACGCCGGCCGCGACCAGGTTCTCATAGGTTTCGGTCTGGGCGTTGAAGCCGAGCGAGGTGTCGCCGCCGTCGAGCAGCTTGCCCGAGATCACCGCACCGTCGTGACCGGCGTTCTGCGCGATCTGACGGACCGGCGCGTAGAGCGCCTTGCGGACGATGTCGACGCCGCGGGTCTGGTCGTCGTTGGCGCCCTTGAGGCCTTCGATCGCCTTGGTCGCGTAGAGCAGCGCAGTGCCGCCGCCGGGGACGATGCCCTCTTCGACCGCAGCGCGGGTCGCGTGCAGCGCGTCGTCGACGCGGTCCTTGCGCTCCTTGACCTCGACTTCCGAAGCGCCGCCGACCTTGATCACGGCAACGCCGCCGGCGAGCTTGGCGAGACGCTCCTGGAGCTTCTCGCGGTCGTAGTCGCTGGTGGTGTTCTCGATCTGCTGGCGGATCGCGTCGGTGCGGCCCTTGATCGCATCGGCTTCACCCGCACCGTCGACGATGGTGGTGTTGTCCTTGTCGATCGAGACGCGCTTGGCGGTGCCGAGCATGCCGAGCGTGACGCTCTCGAGCTTGATGCCGAGGTCTTCCGAGATGACTTCGCCCTTGGTGAGGATCGCGATGTCCTCGAGCATCGCCTTGCGGCGATCGCCGAAGCCCGGCGCCTTGACCGCCGCGACCTTGAGGCCGCCGCGCAGCTTGTTGACGACGAGCGTGGCCAGCGCCTCGCCCTCGATGTCCTCGGCGATGATCAGCAGCGGACGGCCCGACTGGACGACGGCTTCCAGGATCGGGAGCATTGCCTGCAGGTTCGACAGCTTCTTCTCGTGGATCAGGATGTACGGATCGGCGAGCTCGACCGTCATCTTCTCCGGGTTGGTGATGAAATAGGGCGACAGATAGCCGCGGTCGAACTGCATGCCCTCGACGACGTCGAGCTCGAACTCGAGACCCTTCGCCTCTTCGACGGTAATCACGCCTTCCTTGCCGACCTTGTCCATCGCTTCGGCGATCTTCTCGCCGACGACGGTGTCGCCGTTGGCCGAGATGATGCCGACCTGGGCGATCTCGTTCGAACCGGCGACCGGCTTCGAGCGCGACTTGATGTCCTCGACGACCTTGGTGACCGCGAGATCGATGCCGCGCTTGAGGTCCATCGGGTTCATGCCGGCCGCGACCGACTTCATGCCCTCGCGGACGATCGCCTGCGCCAGAACGGTGGCGGTGGTGGTGCCGTCACCGGCGAGGTCGTTCGTCTTCGACGCGACTTCGCGGATCATCTGGGCGCCCATGTTCTCGAACTTGTCCTTGAGTTCGATTTCCTTGGCGACGGTGACGCCGTCCTTGGTGATGCGCGGAGCACCGAACGACTTGTCGATCACGACATTGCGGCCCTTCGGCCCCAGCGTGACCTTGACGGCATCGGCGAGGATGTCGACGCCGCGCAGGATGCGCTCGCGCGCGTCGCGGGAAAACTTAACGTCCTTGGCTGCCATTTGACTGCCCTTTCAATTCAATCTGATTGACTCTGGTTGACTCGTCAGCGGGTTTTTCCGCGAGTCAGCCGACGATGCCGAGAATGTCGGATTCCTTCATGATGAGGAGGTCCTCACCATTGACCTTGACCTCGGTGCCCGACCATTTGCCGAACAGGATGCGGTCGCCGGCCTTGACGTCGAGCGGAGTCACCTTGCCATCCTCGGCCTTGGTGCCCGAGCCGACGGCGACGACTTCGCCTTCCTGCGGCTTTTCCTTGGCGGTATCGGGAATGATGATCCCGCCGGCGGTCTTTTCCTCGGCCTCGACGCGGCGGACGAGTACGCGGTCGTGCAACGGACGGAAGTTCATTGCGCCTGTTCCTCTTTAGGGTTGAACGTTTCTTAGCACTCAGTCCCCCCGAGTGCTAACGGGCGGGGATATGCGTAGCGGCGGGGGATTCGTCAACGGGTCCGGCTGCGATTTGTGCACGACCCGGCTGTATCGTTGCGGACCTGTATTGGTGAAATAAGACGGGGCGTTTACGCGGCCGTCGGCATTCGTTAGGCACGAGAGGCCGCATAGCGAAGGAGCGTGGCCGTGAAGCTGGTTCGGGGCGCCTGGAAGATTCTAGTCGGGATCAAGGACTTTCTCGTCCTGGTCTTCATGCTGCTGTTCTTCGCGGGGCTGTTCGCCGCGCTTTCGTACAAGCCGAACGCGGCCGCGATCCGCGAGGGCGCGCTGGTGGTGGCGCTCGACGGGACGATCGTCGAGCAGCCCGAGGAGGCCGATCCCTTCGGCCGGCTGAGCGGCGGCGAGGTGATGAAGCAGCACCGCGTGCGCGACGTGGTGCGCGCGCTCGATTCGGCGCGCACCGACGGCCGCGTGAAGGCCGTGGTGCTCGATCTGGACCGGTTCCTGGGCGGCTATCCGGTGGCGGTGAGCGAAGTCGCCGCGGCGGTGGGCCGGGTGCGCGCGAGCGGCAAGCCCGTGCTCGCCTATGCTACCGGCTATTCGGACGACGGCTATGCGATCGCGGCCAATGCCAGCGAAATCTGGGTCAATCCGCAGGGCGGCACGGTGTTCGCCGGACCCGGAGGCACACAGCTCTATTACAAGGGACTGCTCGACAAGCTCGGCGTGACGACCCACGTCTACAAGGTCGGCAAGTTCAAGTCCGCAGTCGAACCCTTCACGCGCAGCGACATGTCGCCCGAGGCGCGCGAAGCGAACGAAGCGCTCCAGGGCGCGCTGTTCGCCCAGTGGCGCGAGGCGGTGACCAAGGCGCGGCCCAAGGCGCGGATCGCCGACTATCTCACCAAACCGGATGAAGTGATCGCTGCCTCGCGCGGCGACATCGCTGCCTCGAACCTTGCCTATGGACTGGTCGACAAGACCGGCGGGCGGCTGGAATTCGGCAAGCGCGTCGCGGAGATCGCCGGGGCACCCTCTGGCAAGCCCGCGGGCAACTTCAAGTCGATCAAGCTCGCCGACTGGATCGCCGCGAACCCGGCGCCAAGCTCGGGCGAAGCCATCGGGGTGATCACGGTTGCGGGCGAGATCGTCGACGGCAAGGCGGGGCCGGGCACCGCGGGCGGCGACACGGTGAGCGGCCTGCTGCTCAAGGGTCTGGCCGAGAAGAAGCTCAAGGCGCTGGTGGTGCGCGTTGATTCGCCGGGCGGATCGGCGATGGCGTCCGAACAGATTCGCCAGGCGATCCTGCAGGCCAAGGCGCAGGGGCTGCCGGTGGTGGTCTCGATGGGTAGCCTGGCGGCGAGCGGCGGATATTGGGTCTCGACCGCAGGCGACGCGATCTTCGCCGAGCCGAACACGATCACCGGATCGATCGGAATCTTCGGCGTGCTGCCGAGCTTCGAGAACAGCCTGGCCAAGATCGGCGTGACGACCGATGGCGTGCGCTCGACTCCGCTCTCGGGCCAGCCCGACGTGCTGGGCGGGATCAACCCGGTGACCGACCGGATCCTCCAGTCGGCGATCGAGAATGGCTACAACCGCTTCATCAGCTTGGTGGCGCAATCGCGCAAGCTGACGCCGCAGCGCGTGGACGAGATCGGCCAGGGCCGCGTGTGGGTGGGCGGCGTGGCGCACCAGCTCAAGCTGGTCGACCGGTTCGGCGGGCTGCAGGCCGCAGTGGAGGAGGCGGCGCGGCGCGCCAAGCTCGATCCCGCCAAGGTCCACCCGGTGTATCTCGAGAAGGAGCCGAGCGAATGGATGAAGTTCCTAGAAGGCTTCACCAAGGATGACGACAGCGAGGACGACTGGGCGGACCAGCCAGCGGGGGCGGACATCTGGGCACGCATCGCTGCCGAGCGGCGCGCGCTGATGGCGCAGGCGCTGGGCGACGCGCGCCGGCTGGCGACGGGCGGATCGGTGCAGGCGCGGTGCCTGGAATGCATGGGAATGGGGCCCGCGCTGGCGCGGCCGGAGGATAGGACGCTGCTGGAAATGGTGCTGGGGAGGATCGGACTTTGATCGCGATAAGGGCAGCCGCGCCAGAGGACGCCGCTTCGATTGCCGCCATCTATGCGCCCCATGTGCTGACCGGCACCGCATCGTTCGAGATCGAGCCGCCCGACACGCGCGCGATGCGCAGCCGGATGGCGGAGAGCGACGGGCTCTATCCCTGGCTGGTCGCGACCAACGGCGATCCCGACGGCGGAGTGATCGGCTATGCCTATGCCCGGCGCTTCCGCGAGCGGCCGGCCTATCGCTATGTGGTCGAGAGCGCGATCTACATGGCCGACGTCGCGCACGGGCAGGGCGCGGGACGGCTGCTCTACGACGCGCTGATCGACACGCTGCGGGCGCAGGGCTTCGTCCATGCGATCGGCACGATCGCGCTGCCCAACGATGCATCGATCCGGCTGCACGAATCGGTAGGCTTTCGGCGGACGGGCGTGTTCCGCGAGGTGGGCTTCAAGCACGGCCAGTGGATGGACGTGGGCATCTGGCAATGCGAGCTCAACGAGCCGCGCGTGCCGCCGGTGGAGCCCAGGAAGTTCAGCGACGTGGGCGTGGTGCGGGACTAGGGGCGGCTTTTTTCACGCGAAGGCGCGAAACAATCTTGCGTCACCTCCGCCCTCGATATGCCGGCAAACCGAGCTTCCACGCGATCGCCGCAGCGCGGAGCGCGAACCCGGCGGCGGCCGCGGTCAGGCCGGCGGGGAAGGGAGCGAGGCCGGCGAGCGTGAGGCCGACGTAGAGCGACGAGGCGAGCGCGGCGGCGGTGACGTAGAGCTCGGGGCGCATCAGGATCGAAGGCTCGCCCGCGAGCACGTCGCGGATGATGCCGCCGACGCACGCCGTCATCACCCCCATCAGTGCGGCGGGTATCGGCGGGATGCCATAGCCCAGCGACTTGGCGGCGCCGAACGCGGCATAGGCGGCGAGGCCGAAGGCGTCGAGCCAGTCGAAGGTCCGATCGTTCCACCAGCGCGCAGGCGTGATCCATACCAGCAGCGCGACGCCCAGGCACAGCGCGGCGACACGCGAATCGTGCACCCAGAAGACCGGCGCGTCGATCAGCAGATCGCGCACCGTGCCCCCGCCCACTCCGGTGATCAGCGCGAAGAAGGCCGCCGTGACGAAGGTCTGCCGGTGCCGCGTCGCGGCGAGCGCGCCGGTGGCGGCGAACACTGCGATTCCGAACAAGTCGAGCCAGGGGAGGATCGGGCCGATCTGGGTGGCGACTTGAGCTTGCATCGCCGCTTTCTCTCCTTCCGGGCCGTCCGCGTCAAACATGGGGTGGATAGGCGCGGCCGGCTGCGGCATTAGGGGGCCATGCATCGCACCGAGTCACCGCTGATCGCGGTAGCCGTCTGTCTCGCCGCGCTTGCCGGTTTCGTAGACGCATTGGCCTTCACCAGCCTGGGCGGGTTCTTCGCCTCGTTCATGAGCGGCAATTCGACGCGGCTCGCAGTGGGGCTGGGCACCGGTGTGGCCGGCGACGCGGCCATGGCGGGCGCGCTGATCCTGAGCTTCGTGAGCGGGGTGATCCTGGCGAGCGTGATCGTCCGCGCGCGGGGAGAGAGGCACAAGCCAGTGGTGATGGCCGCGGTCACTGCGCTGCTGCTGCTTGCCGCCGGGCTCGCTACCTTCGCGCCCGGGCCGCTCGTGCTGCTGCTGCTGGCGGCGGCGATGGGCACCGAGAACGGCGTGTTCAGCCGCGAAGGCGAAGTGACGATCGGATTGACCTACATGACCGGATCGCTGGTGCGGATCGGGCAGAAGCTGGCCGGCGCGCTGATGGGCGACCGCGACCGCTGGGGCTGGGTGCCCTATCTCGCGCTGTGGACCGGATTCCTGGCCGGGGCGGTATCGGGCGCGGCGGCGCAGCTGCGCTGGGGCTGGGGCGCGCTGTGGCTCGCGGCATTCGTGGCGGCGGTGCTGACTGCGGCGATTGCGCGGCTGGGGAGATCCGTCAGGGCTTGACGCTGGTCAGCGGGGCGACGGGGCCAGCTTGGCCGGCCAGTCGACGGGGCCATTGGCGAAGCGGTCGCGCAGCGCTTCCAGCGACTGGCGATTGCCTTTGCGAAAGAAGCCGAGCAGCGCGTCGCCCGCGGAGCCGGCGGGATAGTTGACGCCGGTCAGGCGCACTCGGCTGCGGCCGGAATCCACGGCCTCGATCTCGAAGAAGCTGATCACGCCGAGATAGGCGTCGGCGTGCGGGAAGCCTGCCGGCGTGCGCGTGGTGCGGAACACGAGGATGCGGCCGGGGAGGCGCGCCACGAAACGATTGCCGATGTTGGAGGTATCGCCGGGCTTGGCGGTGAGGCTGTAGCTGGTTTCGAAAGTATCCGGGTCGGCGGGATCGGCCCAGGCGCTGGGCACCGCCCAGCTCTTCCATCCCTCGACAGTGGCGAGCGCGGTCCAGACCTGGTCGGCCGGGGCCGGCACGACCAGCGCATGTGTCAGCGTGCGCGACCCGTCCGCTTCCACCTTGAGCGCCTCCGCGACCTGCGCCCGGGCCGGCGCGAACGCGAGGACGAAGACGACGAGGATCGCAAGGATACGAGGCATGACTGGCTCCTCCCAGCCTCTTCTCGCACGAAAAGCGGCGGCGGTCACGGGCCGCTTGACGACGACTCAGACGTGGATCGGCTTGCCGAGCACTCCCATCGCGGCTTCCTTGATCGCCTCGCTGTGCGTCGGATGCGCGTGACAGGTGTAGGCGATGTCCTCGCTGGTCGCGCCGAACTCCATCGCCTGCGCGGCCTGGGCGATCATCGTGCCCGCAACCGAGGTGACGATCCACACGCCGAGCACGCGATCGGTCTTGGCGTCGGCGATCACCTTCACGAAGCCGGTGGTGTCGTCGATCGCCTTGGCGCGGCTGTTGCCCGCCATCGGGAACTTGCCGACCTTGATCTCGCCCTTTTCCTTGGCCTGCTCCTCGGTGAGGCCGACGCCGGCGATCTCGGGGTGGGTGTAGACCACCGAGGGGATCACATCGTGGTTCACGATGCCGGTGAGGCCGGCGATGTTCTCGGCGACCGCGATTCCCTCGTCCTCGGCCTTATGCGCGAGCATCGGGCCCGGGATCACGTCGCCGATCGCCCAGACGCTGTCGACCGCGGTGCGGAAGCTGTGGTCGGTCTCGATCTGGCCGCGCTGGTTGGTGGCGAGGCCGATCTTGTCGAGGCCGAGGCCCTCGGTGTTGGGCCGGCGGCCGATCGAGACGAGCACTGCGTCTGCCTCGAGCGTCTCGGCAGCGCCGCCCGCGGCGGGCTCGACCGTCACAGTCGCCTTGCCGCCGTTCACCTGCACGCCGGTGACCTTGGTGCCGAGCTTCAGCTCCATGCCCTGCTTCTTGAAGATCCTGGCGGCTTCCTTGCGGACTTCGCCGTCCATGCCGGGGAGCAGCTGGTCGAGATACTCGACCACGGTGACCTTGGCGCCGAGGCGCTTCCACACCGAGCCGAGCTCGAGCCCGATCACGCCGCCGCCGATCACGACGAGATGCTCCGGTACCTTCTCGAGCGCGATCGCGCCCGTCGAATCGACCACGACCTTCTGGTCGATCTCGACGCCCGGGAGCGGAGTGACCGACGAGCCGGTGGCGATGACGATGTTCTTGGCGGTGACGGTGCGGTCGCCGACCTTGACGGTATGCGCGTCCTGGAAGGTGGCGAGGCCCTTCACCCACTCGACCTTGTTCTTCTTGAACAGGAATTCGATGCCGCCGGTCAGGCCCTTCACGGCCTTTTCCTTCTCGCCCATCATCGCCGGCAGATCGAGCTCGACCGAGCCGAGCTTGACGCCGAACTTGGCGAGCACGCCCGAGGCCGCCTCGTCGAACAGCTCGGAGGCGTGGAGCAGCGCCTTGGACGGGATGCAGCCGACGTTGAGGCAGGTTCCGCCCAGCGTTTCACGGCTCTCGGCGCAGGCGGTGCGCAGGCCCAGCTGCGCCGCGCGGATCGCTGCGACGTAACCGCCGGGGCCGGCACCGATCACGAGGACGTCGAAATCATACTCTGCCATCTTGCACTCCGTTCGCCCTGAGCTTGTCGCGAGGCGCTTTCCGTCCGTCCGGGTTTGGGGGCTTCGACAAGTTCGGCCCGAACGGATGTAGGGTTCCGTTCCGGTGCCTTACAGGTCGATCAGCAGCCGGGTCGGATCCTCGATCGCGTTCTTGAGCGCGACGAGGAAGGTGACTGCCTCGCGGCCGTCGATCAGGCGGTGATCGTAGCTGAGCGCGAGGTACATCATCGGGCGGACGACGACCTGGCCGTCGCGGACCACCGGGCGATCCTCGATGCGGTGGAGGCCCAGCACCGCCGACTGCGGCGGATTGATGATCGGAGTCGACATCAGCGAGCCGAACACGCCGCCGTTGGAGATGGTGAAGGTACCGCCCTTCATCTCCTCCATCTTGAGCGTGCCTTCCTTGGCGCGCTTGCCGAAGTCGCCGATCGTGCGCTCGATCGTGGCGACCGACATGTCCTGCGCGTCGCGGATCACCGGAACGACCAGGCCCTGCGGAGCGGAGACCGCCACCGAGATGTCGGCATAGTCGTGGTAGACGATCTCGTCGCCCTCGATCGAGGCGTTGACCGCCGGGATGTCCTTGAGCGCCTGGCACGCGGCCTTCACGAAGAAGCCCATGAAGCCAAGGCGGACGCCGTGCTTCTTCTCGAACAGGTCCTTGTACTTGGCGCGCGCCTCCATCACCGCGGTCATGTCGACGTCGTTGAAGGTCGTCAGAAGCGCGGCGCTGTTCTGCGCGTCCTTGAGGCGCTTGGCGATCGTCTGGCGCAGGCGCGTCATGCGGACGCGCTCTTCCTTGCGCCCGCCGCTGGCGGGAGCTGCGCTCGGCGCAGCGGCGGGAGTCGACGCCGGAGCGGGCGAAGGCGCCTTGTTGCTCGCGGCGGCGAGCACGTCGTCCTTGGTCAGGCGGCCGTCCTTGCCGGTACCCTGGACGCTCGACGGATCGACGCCGGTTTCGAGCACGGCGCGGCGGACCGACGGGGAGAGTGCGGCGGCATCCACGTCACCGCTGCGCTCGCGGACCTGCTCGCCGGGGCCGGTCTGCGCGCCGGTAGTCGCGGGCGCCGGGGCGGCGGGGGCCGATGCCGGAGCGGGAGCCGCGGCAGCTGCGCCGCCCTCGCCGATCGTCGCGATCACCGCGCCGACCTCGACGGTGTCGCCAACCTTGACGAGCTGCTCGCCCATCACGCCCGCGACGGGGCTGGGAACCTCGACCGAGACCTTGTCGGTCTCGAGGCTGGCAATGGGCTCGTCGAGCGCGACGGCGTCGCCCGGCTTCTTGAGCCATTCGCCAACGGTCGCTTCGGTGATCGATTCGCCCAGCACGGGCACCTTCACGTCGGTCATATCAAGCCTTCCGGGTACGACGGATTTCTTCGCGGACATTATGGCCGAGCGCATCGGCGACGAGCGCCCCCTGCTCGGTGGTGTGGCGCTTCATCAGGCCGGTGGCGGGCGATGCCGCCGCGGCGCGGCCGGCGTAGCGCGGGCGCTGCGGCTTGATGCCGGCCTCGACCATGCACGCCTCGAGGAAGGGTTCGACGAAGAACCAATAGCCGTTGTTCTTCGGTTCCTCCTGCGCCCAGACCACTTCCTCGACATTGGCCATGCGCTTGAGGCGCGCGGTGAGCGGCTCGCCCGGGAAGGGATAGAGCTGCTCGATCCGCACGATCGCCGTGTTCTTGTCGCCTGCCGCATCGCGCGCCTCGATCAGGTCATAGGCGACCTTGCCGGTGCACAGCACGAGACGCTTCACGTCGGCATCCGCGGGCGCTCCGGGATCCGAGAGGATCCGCATGAAGTGGCTCTCGCCGAGGAAATCCTCGGCCTTCGACACCGCCATCTTATGGCGCAGCAGCGACTTGGGCGTCATCAGCACCAGCGGCTTGCGGAAGTTGCGGTGCATCTGGCGGCGCAGCAGGTGGAAATAGTTCGCCGGCGTGGTGACGTTGGCGACCTGCATATTGTCCTGCGCACAGAGCTGGAGGAAGCGCTCGGGGCGTGCCGAGCTATGCTCGGGGCCCTGGCCTTCATAGCCGTGCGGCAGCAGCATCACCAGACCGTTGGCGCGCAGCCACTTGGCCTCGCCCGCGGCGATGAACTGATCGATCATGATCTGCGCGCCGTTCACGAAATCGCCGAACTGCGCCTCCCAGAGCACCAGCGCCTTGGGGTCGGCCAGCGCGTAGCCGTACTCGAAGCCGAGCACGCCATATTCGGAGAGCGGCGAGTCGAGCACTTCGAAATTGCCGTGCGGGATCGTCGACAGCGGCACGTATTTGGCCTCGGTCTTCTGATCGACCCAGACCGCGTGGCGCTGCGAGAAAGTGCCGCGGCCCGAATCCTGGCCCGACAGGCGTACGCCGAAGCCTTCGGAGAGCAGCGAGCCGAACGCCAGCGCCTCGCCGGTAGCCCAGTCGAAGTTAGCGCCCGACTTGAACATCTCGCGCTTGGCATCGAGCACGCGCGCGAGCGTCTTGTGGATCTCGTGCCCCTCGGGGACTTCGGTCAGCGTGCGGCCGAGGCTGTCGAACAGTTTCTGCTCGATGCCGGTGTCGACGCTGCGCCGCGCGGTCTCGGGATCGGCCGGGGCCGAGAGGCCCGACCAGCGGCCGGCGAACCAGTCCGCCTTATTGGGCAGGTACGACTTGCCTGCCTCGAACTCGCCTTCGAGCAGCGTGGTGAACTGGCTGGTCTTCTCGCCGACGAAGCCGTCGTCGATCACGCCTTCCGCCTTGAGCCGTGCGCCATAGACTTCGCTCACCGGCGGGTGCTGCCTGATCTTGGCGTACATCAGCGGCTGGGTGAACGAGGGTTCGTCGCCTTCGTTGTGGCCGAAGCGGCGATAGCACCACATGTCGATCACGACGTCGCGCTTGAACTTCTGGCGGAACTCGATCGCGACCTTGCACGCGAAGGTCACCGCCTCGGGATCGTCACCATTGACGTGGAGGATCGGCGCCTGGACGCCCTTTGCGACGTCCGACGGATAGGGCGACGAGCGCGCGAACTGCGGGCTGGTGGTGAAGCCGATCTGGTTGTTGATGACGAAGTGGATGCAGCCGCCGGTGTTGTACCCGCGGATGCCCGAGAAGCCGAGGCACTCCCATACGATGCCCTGGCCCGCGAAGGCGGCGTCGCCGTGGATGAGCACCGGAAGCGCCTGCTCATGCTCGGCCAGATCGCCGCGGATCGTCTGGAGCGCGCGGACCTTGCCGAGCACCACCGGATCGACCGCTTCGAGGTGCGAGGGGTTGGCGACCAGCGACATGTGGACGCTGATCCCGTCGAACTCACGGTCGGTGGAAGTGCCGAGATGGTACTTCACGTCTCCCGAACCGCCGACATCCTCGGGGTTGGCGGTGCCGCCGGCGAACTCGTGGAAGATCACGCGGAACGGCTTGGCCATCACGTTGGCGAGCACATTGAGCCGGCCACGGTGGGCCATGCCGTAGACGATCTCTCGAACGCCCATCTGGCCGCCGTACTTGATCACCGCCTCGAGCGCGGGGATCATCGCCTCGCCGCCGTCGAGCCCGAAGCGCTTGGTGCCGACGTACTTCTTGCCGAGGAAGCGCTCCCACTGCTCGGCTTCGATCACCTTGGAGAGGATCGCCTTCTTGCCGTCGGGCGTGAAGGTGATCGCCTTGTCCTTGCCCTCCATCCGCTCCTGAAGGAAGCGGCGCTCCTCGACATCGGCGATGTGCATATATTCGAGGCCAACGTTGCCGCAGTAATTGGCACGCAGGATTTCAACGATCTCGCGCACGCTCGCCTTTTCCAGCCCCAGCGTGCCGCCGAGGTAGATCGGGCGATCGAGATCGGCGCCGGTGAAGCCGTGATATTCGGGCGTGAGGTCGGCGGGCAGCTCGTGGCGCGACAGGCCGAGCGGATCGAGATTGGCGGCGAGATGGCCCCGGACCCGATAGGTACGGATGAGCAGCATCGCGCGGATCGAATCGCCCGCGGCCTTGGCGATGTCCGCTTCCGAAGCCGCTGGCGCGGCCGCCTTGGGGGCGGGTGCGCCGCCCTTGGCGGGCTTGGGCGCGGGCTCCATCTGCGTCGGGTCGAGCGCTGCGGTGAGCGCATCGGTCTCGGTCAGCGGCCAGCGTGGATTCGCCCAGCTGGGACCCGAGGCGCTGTTCTCCAGCCCCTCGAACCAGTTCCGCCAGCCCGGCTCGATCGAGCCTGGGTCGTTCTTGTAGCGGCGGTACAAAGTCTCGACGAACGCGGGGCTCACGCCACCGGCGATATCGTCGAAGTCCAGGCTCTCATGGCCCATGATCAGTTCCGTTCCTGTTAGCGCTCCCATATTCCCATATAGGCGCGCGAACCCAGCAGATTACCCCTTGAGCACTTCGACGAGCGTCGATCCGAGCTCGGACGGGCTCGCGGCGACCTTGATGCCGGCCGCTTCCATCGCCGCGATCTTGTCCTCGGCGCCGCCCTGGCCGCCCGAGACGATCGCGCCGGCATGGCCCATGCGGCGGCCCGGAGGCGCGGTGCGGCCCGCGATGAAGCCGGCCATCGGCTTCTTGCGGCCGCGCTTGGCCTCGTCCTTGAGGAACTGCGCGGCCTCTTCCTCGGCCGAGCCGCCGATCTCGCCGATCATGATGATCGACTGGGTCGCTTCGTCTGCCAGGAACAGCTCGAGCACGTCGATGAAGTTGGTGCCGTTGACCGGATCGCCGCCGATGCCCACCGCAGTGGTCTGGCCGAGGCCGGCGTTGGTGGTCTGGAACACCGCCTCATAGGTGAGGGTGCCCGAGCGCGACACGACGCCGACCGAGCCCTTGGAGAAGATCGAGCCCGGCATGATGCCGATCTTGCACTCGCCGGGAGTGAGCACGCCCGGGCAGTTCGGGCCGATCAGGCGCGTCTTGGAGCCCGAGAGCGCGCGCTTGACCTTGACCATGTCGAGCACCGGAATTCCCTCGGTGATGCACACCACCAGCGGAATCTCGGCGTCGATCGCCTCAAGGATCGAGTCCGCGGCGAAGGGCGGCGGCACGTAGATCACGCTCGCATCGGCGCCGGTCTTGGCCTTGGCTTCGGCGACAGTGTCGAACACGGGCAGGCCAATATGCTCGGTGCCGCCTTTGCCCGGCGTGACGCCGCCGACCATCTGCGTGCCGTACGCCAGCGCCTGCTGGGTGTGGAAAGTGCCGGTCTCACCCGTCATGCCCTGGGTGATGACCTTGGTGTTCTTGTCGACGAGGATGCTCATGCGGGCACCTGCTCCTGTGTTGCGACGCGCGAGAGGCGCGGGATTAGTTCAGCGAAGAATCGATGCCCTTGCAGGCGACGAGCAGTTCCTTGACCGCGTCGACCGAGACCTGGAGGTTGGCCTTGGCTTCGTCGTCCAGCTCGATCTCGACGATCTGCTCGACACCGTTCGCGCCGATGATCACCGGCACGCCGACGTACAGATCGTCGACGCCGTACTGGCCGGTCAGGTGCGCGGCGCAGGGCAGCAGACGCTTCTGGTCGTAGAGGTAGCTCTCCGCCATCGCGATCGCCGAGGTGGCGGGAGCGTAGAAGGCCGAGCCGGTCTTGAGCAGGCCGACGATCTCGCCACCGCCCGAGCGGGTGCGCTGGACGATCGCATCGATGCGCTCCTTGGTCGAGCGGCCCTGCTTGATGAGATCGGGGATCGGGATGCCAGCGACGGTCGAATACTGGACGACGGGGACCATCGTGTCGCCGTGCCCGCCGAGCACGAAGCTGTTCACTTCCTTGACCGAGACCTGGAACTCCTCCGCGAGGAAGTGGCTGAAGCGTGCCGAGTCGAGCACGCCGGCCATGCCGACGACCTTCTGGTGCGGCAGGCCCGAGAATTCGCGCAGCGCCCAGACCATCGCGTCGAGCGGGTTGGTGATGCAGATCACGAACGCGTCGGGTGCGTTGGCGGCAATGCCTTCGCCGACGGCCTTCATCACCTTCAGGTTGATGTCCAGCAGGTCGTCGCGGCTCATGCCCGGCTTGCGAGCGACACCGGCGGTGACGATGATCACATCGGCGCCGGCGATATCGGCATAGTCGTTCGAGCCGGTGATCTTCGCGTCGAAGCCTTCGACCGGGCCGCACTGGCTGAGGTCGAGTGCCTTGCCCTGAGGCACGCCTTCAACGACGTCGAACAGGACGATGTCGCCCAGGCCCTTGAGTGCTGCGAGGTGTGCGAGCGTGCCGCCGATGTTGCCGGCGCCGATCAGCGCGATCTTCTTGCGGGCCATGGAATCTCCTTAGCGTAGTCAAACCGCCGCAGACGCAGCTGTGGCGCCGTGAAATCCGGGGCGGCTTAGACCCATGATAGAAGGGTCGCAACCCGGGAATCGCGCCGGCCCGACATTATCTTTGCGACTAATTCGCAAATGCAATAAGCTAGGCGCTCACCGCCGCGGGTCAGTGCTGGGACCCGGCGCGGCGGCGATATTCTTCCGCCAGCACGAAGAACGCCTTCTTGCGCGCTCCGGTTTCCGAGATCAGCCCCTTGCGATTCCACCCCTGCTGGAAGATCGGGTGCTGGCGACGCGGCGACCGGAAGTCCTTGAGGACCCACGGCGACATTCCGGCCAGGAAAGGCACCTTGGCGGCCATCGCCAGCGTCTGGCGATAATATTCGGCCTGGAATTCCTCGCTGAACTTGTGCGGATCGGCTGCGTCGTCGTGGTAGCCGGCGAGCGCGCCCGCGCCGAATTCGGAGAAGATCAGCGGTTTCTCTACGGGAGAGCGCCATTCGTTCGAAGGAAGCGAGGCAAGCGGATCGTTCGAATACCAGCCGCCATAGGTGTTGATTGCCATCACATCGAGGTCGTTCACCAGCGGATCGTCGATGGTATTGATCTTGCCCTGGCGCTTGCTGAGCAGCGCGGCGGTGACGAGCCGGCTGTCGTCGAGCGCACGGACATCGGCGATGAGGGTGCGAAGGAACGCGTTTCGGGCATCGCCCACCGGAGTCTCGTTGGCGACGCTCCACAGCACGATCGACGCGCGGTTGCGGTCGCGAACGATATTCTCGCGCAGCATCTGGCGCGTCTGGGCGAGCGTGGTGGGATTGTCCCAGGCGACTCGCCAATAGACCGGGATCTCGCTCCAGACGAGCAGCCCGAGCTCATCGGCCATCCGCGTTGTGACTTCGTTGTGCGGATAATGGGCGAGGCGCACGAAGTTGCCGTTCAGCCCGAATTTGATTTCGGTCAGCAGCGCGCGCGCGGCCGCCGGGGTGATCGCGCGGACGGGATTGGGACCCAGTTCCTCCTCGTGCATCGAGATTCCGCGCAGGAAGACGGGCTGGCCGTTGAGCAGGATCTGCGTGCCGTGCACCTCGATTGTGCGAAAGCCGACCCGATCGCGCAGCACGTCGTTCCCCGCCTCGACGCGAACATCGTAGAGCGTTGGGCTCTCGGGCGACCAGCGCTCGAGCTCGCGGGTGGGCGTCATGCTGCCCCTCCAGATGCCCTTAGCATCGGTGACGCCATCGACATGACCGATACCCTCGATCTTCACGCGTACGTCGCGGCCGGCGGCATTGAGGCCGTCGAGCCGGACATCGGCGTGGATGCGGCCGTCCTTGCCGAGGCGGACCCAGGCGTCGTCGACGAAGGTTTCGGGAACGGTCACCAAAGTCACCGAGCGGGTGATGCCGCCATAGGTCTCCCAGTCGGTGACGGGCGGGGGTACGTCGGCATCGGTGCGCGCCGAATCGACGCCGATGGTGATCTGGTTGCTGCCCGCGCGGAGCAGCCTGGTCACTTCGAAGGCAAAGGGAGTGAAGCCGCCGCGATGACGCCCGAGTAGCTTGCCGTTGAGATGGACCTCCGCTGCATAGTCGGCGGCGCTGAATCGGAGGAAGACGCGAGCATCCTTGGCGGGCTTCGGCGCGATGAAGGTCCGCTGGTACCAGACCAGACCCTGGTAATAGCGCATCTCGGGGGCGTGACCGATCCACGATCCGGGCAGGCGGACGACGGGCGAGCGCTGCATGTCGAACTCGAACAGCGCGCGCGGGTTCTTGGCGGCGACTTCGGCCTGGATCGAATCCTGCCAGCGCTGCGTGCTCGGGTTCGGCGGTCCGCCGTGGAAACCGGCGACGCCGTCGCGGAAGGGATCGATCGACCAGTGCCAATCGCCGTCGAGACTCTGGTGTTCGCGCAGGTCGGCGGCGGTGAGCACCGCCTGGGCGGCGGCGGGGGGCGAAACGAGCAGCGCGAGCAATGCGAGCACCAGCCCGCGATATATCCGGATCATGGTCTCTCCCTCTTCAGCTCCAGCCTAACGTTCGCCGTGCCCCTCTGCCAGATACTCGTCGGACGCCATTTCGTGGAGGCGCGAGACGGTGCGCTGGAATTCGAAGGCGCCGTCGCCGGCAGTGTAGAGCTCGTCCGGCGCCGCATCGGCGGCGGCGAGCAGCTTGACGCGGTTCTCGTAGAGCGCGTCGATCAGCGTGACGAAGCGTGCCGCCTCGTTGCGGTTGTCGGGGCCGAGGCGCGGGATGCCGACCAGGATCACCGTGTGGAAACGATGGGCGATCGCGAGATAGTCGGAAGCGCCGCGGGCCTCGCCGCACAGCCGCTTGAACGAAAAGACCGCCACACCCTTGAGGCATTTGGGGACATGGACCTCGCGTCCGCCCTTTACCGGCAAGTCGCACGAGGGGACCTTGGCGCGATCCTCCACTGGATAGTCGGTGAGGCGGAAGAATGCGGCCGAGAGCGCCGTGGTGGCTTCGGGTCCGTTGGGGACGAGCCAGGTCTCCATGCTCCCCAGCCGGTCGAGCCGGTAGTCGACCGGGCCGTTCAACGCGAGCACGTCCATCCGCTCCTCGATCAGGGCGATGAAGGGAAGAAAGAGCTGCCGGTTCAACCCGTCCTTGTAGAGGTCCTTGGGCGGACGGTTCGAAGTGGCGACCACCGTCAGCCCGTGGCCCATCATCTCGGTGAACAGCCGCGAGAGGATCATCGCGTCGGCGGGATTGTTGACCACCATCTCGTCGAAGGCGAGCAGGCGAACGTCCTCGACCATCGCCTCGGCCACGGCGACCACCGGATCGGCGGTGTCCTTCTGGCGCTCGAGGTTGAGACGCTCGTGCACCTCGAGCATGAACTCGTGGAAATGGACGCGGCGCTTGCGGCGGATGTCGACGCATTCGAACAGCAGGTCCATCAGCATCGACTTGCCGCGACCGACGTCGCCCCAGAGATAGATGCCGCGCGGCGGCTCGGGCGCCCGGCCGAGCGCGCGCCACAGGATGCTGCCCTTCCTGGGCACCACTTCAAGCTCGGCGGCGAGGCGGTCGAGCCGTTCGGCAGCGGCGCGCTGCTCGGGGTCGGGGCGGAGTTCGCCCCCGGCAACCAGCGCTTCGTAGCTGGCGAGGACCTTGCTCATCCCCGACACCGTTTGTGCTGGATTTGTCGAAGCGCCCTGTCCAGCGACGCGATCGACGCGGAGCGCCCTTCGATAGCCTCAGGGCGAACGGAAAGGGGCGTCATTTCGCGCTCGGTTTCCGCACCGTCCCCGCGAAGCTGGCGACCGTGCCGTGCGACTGGACGATCAGGCCGCGCAGGAACAGCATCCGCCCGGTCTCGCGCAGCAGCTCGACCCTGGCCTCGATCGGCTCCCCCAGCGCGCCGCCGGCAATGAACTGGACCGAGAGGTCTACCGTGGAGGCAGGCCCTGCGGTCAGCACGCCGAAGCCGCGGGCGGCAGCGAACAGAACCACGTCGATGAAACCGAGCAGCGCGCTGCCGTGCACCTGCTCGCGCAGGTTCGAATGGCGGAGCTCCGGCTCCATGCGGACCCGGACGATCTCGCCCTCGGGACGGACGCGGATCGGGCCGAGGAAGCCGTTGAACCTGTGCGCGGCATCCCTGAGCTCCCAGCGTTTCCAGCCCGGAAGCTCGGCGTCGTCCTCGTAGCGGAAATGCGCCTCGGCCGGCTCGCTCAAAGCGTGCGCTCGGCTTCCATCTTCTTGATCTCGGCGATCGCCTTGGCGGGGTTGAGGCCCTTGGGGCAGACGTTCGCGCAGTTCATGATCGTATGGCAGCGATAGAGGCGGAACGGATCCTCGAGCTGGTCGAGCCGCTCTCCGGTCATCTCGTCGCGGCTGTCGGCGAGCCAGCGATAGGCCTGGAGCAGGATCGCCGGGCCGAGGAAGCGATCGGAGTTCCACCAGTAGCTCGGGCACGAGGTCGAACAGCAGG